>MDTG01394653.1_pt1 | contig 51865 bp, 63 predicted proteins | sample 811421 | NCBI WGS metagenome assembly MDTG01 (sample SAMN05326645, study PRJNA326480) | marine metagenome | isolation source: seawater | place: Pacific Ocean: South East | collected 2011
ATATCGGGCACTAGGTATAATATATCTATGGAAGATAGATGATAAAAAATAACTTCCAATAAAACTGTAAAATAAGTTACTAAAAATTAAGTGTATATTAGGATTCATTATACTAATTATTAGATAAATTTAGAATGTTTTTAATATCTTATCATTTACGATAATAATATTAGAATATATTATATGGTATATTATTTAAAAGACCTTGATATATTGGATCAATTATCAGGGGCAGGAATTTGGTTTGTTTTTTGGAGATATTTAAGTAAAGGTATATTTCGTAACTTTCCATTGAAAACAATAATAGTATGGATTTTAGTATGGATTATAAAAATATCCACACGTTTCTTTTATAATAATGTAGTAAATAAATATAACATAGGCCATTTTACAGTAGCATTTAATCCCTATCCTAAAATAATTAAAGATAATTAGATACTATAAATATAAAATAAATTTACTATGAAAAAAGCTAATTTCTATAATTATTTAAATAAAATCGCCCCTCATACTAAACTAGTAATATTAACAAGTGTATTATATCCCAAGAACAGGGGTTATACTATGTATAATCTTACCAATATAGCGTTGTCTAAACTATATAATAGTCCAGTAGAATTTGAAAAATTTAATGCGAACTCTTCTGCCGCTGTATTATTTGGGTGTTTAGCATATCATATATTGGATCCTGTAAATTTTAATAAATGGTTAAAACAAGAGGGTATTAATATGACAAGTGAAAAAATAGTCCATATACTTCCCTTTATATATTATTGGAAACAAGGTTATTATTATACTCCTAACTATAAAATAAGCGCATTGTCTTTGATTTATGAACTAATATGGGCCTATCGTTGCGCGGGGGGGCTTAATATGACTGTATTATATCATAAACTAAATAAGCATATATATTGGAGTTATGTTTGGTTAGTTACAGCAATAGGACATTTTAACTATATCGATAATAAATTTGTATGCAAATTATTAAAGGGGACAATGTTACGTATTTGTTTTAACGCAGAAGATAATTAAATTTTGATATAATAAACATATTTATATTATATAATAAATGGCTCAGCTCTATCAATTACATATTCATAGCCGCGATTATTCTAAATATAGTCTCGTATCTGAAAACCAGACTATAGACTTAGATCAGCCTTCTCTAATACACGATTTGTTTCATAATGACATAGTTCATTATGACCCAAATGGGCCTATAATTAAGCTTCATAAACGTGATGACTTCCCTAAAACTATTGCTGGAGAACTAGAATTATATTCTAAATATAGTTTTAAACCCAATAAAAAAGGAGTTCCTACCTACATTTTCACACCGTTAGATTTCCATTATCCCAAATTCCTAGTTAGTTCTACCTTGAAACGTAATAGAGAATTCAATCAGTATATTACAATCGAATATTCTCATTGGGACAAAATTTCCGTTTTTCCGAAGGGCCAAATCGTTAAAATTTATGGAAATATTAATGATAAGAAAGCTCTACAAGAAGTTTTAATATCAAAACACTTTTTGGAGAACAAATGTATAAAACACGATTTTAAAGGTACTCTATCACAAATGAAAATATTACAATCGAATGTTACAAACCGTGATATCATTTCATCTAAAATGATATCTATTGATCCAGAAGGCTGTACGGATATTGACGACGCCTTTTCCATTGGAAAACAGAGCGATATTCTTACTTTAGATATTCATATTTCCGACGTATATTATCTATTAACCAATTTAGATTTACTTTCAAAAGTGAATAATAGTACCTCTATTTATCTCCAGGATAGTATTCAACCAATGCTTCCTACTATCATATCCAATAATTTGGGGTCTTTATTGGAAGGACAATATCGCTTTATGCTATCATTGGAAATTAAGTATTCTATATTAAACAAAAAAGTACTCTCTACAAGAATTCGCCCAACATATGGTAAAATTACGAAAAATTATAGTTATGAGAACTACCCCAAACGTATAGATAAGTTTTTCCCGATTGTTCAAGAACTATATAAATGCATTACTGAACAAGAGTTAGTTGTCTCAGATTCTCACTTTTTCATAGAAGCCCTAATGATTATATATAATACTATGTTTTGTAAAAAATTACAAGAAGTTGCATTTACAATATATAGAATACAAACAAAACAAACTATTGTTCAACCAGATGCAACAGGCCTGGAAGAAGAAGCACCATTGTGTCAATTTTTGAAGCTCATCCATTCTCACGGTGCTAAATATTCATTGGATAAAAAGGGTCATTCTACTTTGGGTATTAGAGATTATACGCACGCCACATCCCCATTACGCCGTATGGTAGATTTAATGAATCAAGAGATATTCTATACACATAAAAGTACGTTATTAGAGCGTATATCCTTAGATTATATGAATGAGTATAATAGACGATTGAAACGGTGTTATCGGGAGATAGGCAAGATTATTTTGGGTTATAACGTGTATTATGGATCCAGTTATCAATCCGAATGTTATTTATATCAATACAATTTGGAAAAAAAGTATGTGTATTTATATTTTCCAAAAGAAAAGATCTCAATCAAAACAAGATTGTTTAGTCATAAATTAGATACTATATATACGATGGAACTTGTTGAAAATAAAATTAGAATTTTAGATGAAAATCATATAGAATTAGCTTTAGTGCCACTATATAATCTCATTACAGTACAATTGAATGGAAAACCAGACGTATATTACCCAGACAAAAGTGTTATCATCGAATTTAAATCTACTTAATAGTAGTATTGATTTGTGCGGCCGTCATCTCACAAGAAGGTGAGGTTGTCGATCTGCTTGAACCCATCCAGCCTCTTCGTGGTACATTCAGCAAGTTGTGCCTCGGCCTTGGCCTTCTTGGCACGCAGCTTATCTACATAAGCGTTAAACACATTATCAGCAGCAGCGCCTGAGTCTTTATACCCCATCATCGGTAGTTCATTCGGCGGTAGTAACCTTAGTGAATGCCTGGATTTCCACGCAGGCTCATCATTAGATAACAGATCAGATACCAGGTCATCTATTCTTATTTTATCCATCTGCTTTTGCTGCTCGTCGATTTCACGCTGCTGCTTATCGAATTCCCGTTCTTCCGCTGTTTTCTTTATTGCATTGGCCGATTGCCGCTGCAGGTTCTTACTCTCCCCTAGCGCCTCCGAGGCGGCTATCGCCGCCTGCTGCGCGCCCAGCGAATCGCCACTCTTCAACCTTGCATTCTTGATGCTGGATGCTTTGGCGTAGGCGGCCTCCCGCAGCACCTTCGTTTTGTTCTTTATATCCTCCACATCGTCCCCCTGGAGAGCCGCTTCCAGGTAATCGATCTCATTGAGCTCCTCGCGGTCTTTCTTGTACACCTTGTGCTTGTCCTCCTTCACGAGGGCGATCACCGCCTCTGCTTTCTTTGTGGCTTTTTGTTTATTTCTCATAGCGTACTTGTCGGCTATACCCTGCCTAATATTACCGAACAAAGACCTCCTCTTATTTTCCCCTGTCCCCGCCGCCTCTCCGGCATCCGGTCCGTCGCCCGCGCCACCAAATTGCCGGACATAATTTCTTAATACTCTTCTGCCTGTTGGGCCATTCGTATTGACCCAATTTCCAGTTTCTGGATTTTGTATTTTGTTAAACATATATATATACATATATATATTATTCTAAGAATGTTATTTATAAACAACTACATAATGTAACTCAGATGGAATAAGTTACTATGTATTTCTTAGTTGATATGTTTTAAAAAAGTGCATCAGTTCAGTCCTTTCCCCAGGATTTAATAGACCGATGGATATCTTAAATAAATTATTGTCATCCTCGCCACTATATTCGTCTAGTTGCCGTATAATATTAGTTACGTCCTCGTCATTTTTACTTTTAATACTAAAATGTCTTTTTATAATATTTTTATAATAATCCTGGTATCCATACATTGTTGCCACATCACGATTGAGAAATCGAATTGTATCATTAATTAACCAATCATATCCAATGTCGGGCTGATCGGGCCACCTATTAAGATATAACTCGATAGCTTCTTTAGAAGTTTGATAATTAGAGTGAATGTCCTCGCATAGTTTTTTTGGTTGGCAACTTCCTATATAACCGCTAATCATAATTTGAATTTCGGATGGCAGTGTTCTCACAAGAATATTCATGATAGAAGAAATTGATTAATACTATAAATGATCGGTTTTATTTTTTCAAATTTTTTATTTGTTCATAGTCAATATAAATATTGAAATCCTGAGAGTATTTAAAATAATTTATTTTGTGAAAATGTTATTTATATAAATATATTTTACTACATAAAGTTATATGAAGTATTCTTGGTTTGATCATCCTAATTCAGTATGTCTTACATATTTAGAACATTGTAAGCTATCATTAGGATTTTCTATACAATTATGTATAGCAGGTTGTAAAGCATTTATACACGCATTTTTTCCTAATTCATATATAACGTCTACATCTGATATAGTAACTAATATATCTAAACAATTAAAAGAAGCCGGTTGTCACGAAAAACAAATACAGTCATATTATACAGTACCTAAAAATAGTTATCTATTTACAAATCATAGAGGGACAAAACAAAAAATATTGCTAAAACCACAGTTATTAGAATTAGAAATAAAATTGAATAGATCGCCATATGGACACGAATGGAAAGATATAGGTGATAAACTATATAACTGTTATACAAGAGGAGAATTAGGTCCTATAATTGTGAATGATGTTCAATATAGGTATTTATTAGATCTACTTTATAAAAAAGATACTTAAACTATTTTGTACATTTTGTACATTTGGTATATTTATCTAAATACTGTTTACAATCACTATCATTTCCTTTGTTTAGAAAAGAAAGCTCTATACACTGTATATATTGTTTCGCTATATTCTTACAATAAGGTAATTCTGGATAGGCGACATTGAGAGATTGTGTTGATATAAAACCGGGACGCATTTGTCCTATATCATTTGCTAAATAATGAACATCTTGATATGCATTAGAAAAAAAATCAGGGAATTGAAACATAGAACGTATTATATAATATTTATTATATAATAGTTTAAGTAGTTATTTATAATAATAGGAGAATTCATATTAAGGTATATTTAGTAATAATATAGAGAGTTATATTTGACTTAAAATATAGTTATATCATCGCCACCTGTAAAGAAGGATAATACTTTAATACAAATATAAGTACTGCAATATTAATAATATTCCATAAAACGTATTTAGATGGAGTTCCATTTATTCTAAGTTGTGTAGTCCAATATAATTTCCAAATTATGTAATTTGTTATACAGCCTATAATAATCCCGGCTGTTATAAATTTTAAATAATCTATTGTGTTAGAGAATGTGTTATATATAGATATCAATGAGAAAAAAACAAAAAACACCAGTCCTCCTAATATAATAGACGACTTCTCATTTTCCGGAATAATTACACCAAGGCAACAGCACAACAACAATGCAGTAAATACTATTCTATAATCAATTTTAAATAGATCCGTATCTATTGCATTGAGACATTTATACAATATTAAAATAGATGTAAAACCAATTAAACCTCTAAAAGTACCATTTGCAGATTCATACTTATTATCAAAAAAAATTAGACCAGCCTTCATAAATCAATATTATATAATAGACATTTTATTAGACATCTTATTCTATTTTAGTTTCAGTTGAATTATTATGTTCTATAGTTAGTTCTTTTTGTTCTCCAATTAAATAATTAAATTTATTGCATACAAAGTTTAATGGATGTTTTACATTATTATATACATTTTCAACAAAATCTATATGATTGCCCATTTTATCACAATTTTTAGTTACATTTTCTTCTAATAATTCTATAATTTTGTTTAATTTTAAATCTAATACTGAAATTTTATCTTCCAGAGAACATATTTTATGTTCCAATAATTTATTATTAGATGACATAATAATAGTATAATAGTATTATTTTTTAAAAATAATACGAATAATATAATTTAAATATTTTTAATATAGAGGCTTTCTATATTCACAATATCGCGGACAATATGTTCTCGTACTTTAGCGGCCTCTACTCGTAGATTTTGTTTTCCCAACATCTCCCCGATACTTTCTACCTCTGCACTCAGATTATATATTCTAATAAAATCTTTAATTAAATTACCTTCATATAGATCATATTCCCCCGATAGTCCTTCGAAAGATTCGCCGTCTAACCAACGATAAGTAGCTTCCATCAAATATGTATTATAGTCCCACTCTGAATTAATATATACCCTTTTCAAACTTTCTATTTCACTCCAATCTTTACACGTTTGTTTGATAACATCTACATATTTAATATATTTATAGGGACAGTGTGCATCTGTTTTTTGGTCTTCTTGATTTGTATTAGTAGGCTTGCTATCACTAAATAGGGATAATACAGCCCCCAAATCTTTATAAGTAATATTATCCAAGTGATCATTATAGACCAATTCTGCCAATAAGATCTCATTACATTCGTTAATTTCACTGGCAACCCGTCCTTTCATTGTGACCGCGTCACTCGTAAATTCATCTGTATTAGATATATATCCATATTTAACTAAGATCTCTACTACTTTGGTAATATCATTTTGAATATAGTTTCCACTATTTGTCAATTCATATTCGATTGTTTTCTTTCTCTCGATAGCTCCTTTATGACTATTATACAGTTTGTATAGATCTTCAAAGCCCTCGCTATACTTAATTTTGCTGGCACGTTTTCTATTTTTTTTCATTTGAGATTGGGGTATTTTTATGAAACCGTTTGTAGGGGGGACTATAAGTTGATCGTATTCTTCACAAAGTGAAAAGTCAGTTTCTGGTATTTGAATAGCTGCCAGTTCTTTTTTAAGACATTCACTTTGATTTGTAATTTCGGTATGTAATAGTGAATTATGCACTATATTATCAACTGACGTGTTATTTAACATAATTTTAAGAACCAATTTATAATCGGCCGTAAATTTAGATTGAATGATTTGTGAGTTACCATTAATAAGATTATTCATAGTATGCGTATTAGGTAGTGCTTGAAGATTTGGCAACAGGATAACAAGTCCCTCCTTATCAATACCTCGACGACCAGCTCTCCCCCCCATCTGTAAATATTCATGTGTATATAGAGTTCTAAAATCATTACCACTGAATTTTTCAAGACTAGTAAATACAACTGTTTTGGTAGGCATATTGACGCCAACTGCAAATGTTTCGGTTGCGAATAACACCTTAACAAGGTGTTTGCCATATAGAATCTCTACAATTTCTTTAAATATGGGGAGTAAGCCAGAGTGATGATATGCAATCCCCTTTTCTAAACATTTCATAAGTGTCGCATATTGGGACATTTTTACATAAGAATCGTATTGGTCGCATTTACGAAGATAAAATCCAACAATACGTTTCATTTCTGAAATCTCCTCCGGCTCTAACAGGGAATGTGCTACCGTAGTGGCTTGTTGCTCGCATTTTTTGCGGGAGAAACAGAAGAATATACAAGGCGTAAGTGAATGTGTCGTTAAGTATTTTATAAGTTCTTGATACACGTGAGATCGAGAAAGCCCTTGGTGGGTTCTCTTTAAATGATGAACCACCTCTTGGTACTTTTCGGCATTAAAGGATTCTATTTCATCACTAAATATACACAGTTCGTTATTGTATTTATCACAATTTTTAAAATCTTTAGTCTTTCGCATAAAACTTTCCAGATAGTTAGTATATATAGCGTGTCTTAGAGGGACGATGCGCTTATATGTACTTGAAAGTACAATATTTTTTTGCTTGATGGTCCGAATCCATTCACAGAATTCCTGTGGATTGTCAATCGTCGCAGATAGCATCATTAGTTGGATATGATTTGGTAGTAATATAATACATTCTTCCCACACCTTTCCTCTGTCGCTGTCATTGATATAGTGTATTTCATCAAATACAACCAGTGAGAAATCTTTGTATATATCTAGTTCAATTTCAATTCTATTTTGAATATCTTGGATTTTTTTATTGAATAACAAATTACGTAAAATTTCAGTAGTCATAATAAGTATATTTCCAGTAGGATTATATTTTATATCTCCTGTAAGAATACCAACATCTGCTTCGGGAAATTTATCAGTAAATTCTTTAAACTTTTGGTTAGATAATGTTTTTATAGGAGACGTATAAATAGCTTTTTTCCCATTGGCAATTGCGTGTTTTAATGCGTGTTCGGCGGGTAATGTTTTACCAGATCCGGTTGGGGCGGCAATAAATACATTATCTCCATTTAGATAGGAGTCTATAGCATTCTTTTGAAAGTTGGAAAGTGGAAAAGGATATTCGTTAAATGTGCGATCGCCTGTATAATCAGTATCTATGATACGCAATGTAGCCATTATGTTATAATCTGCTTTATATTATAAGAATGTTGTTTCAAATTTAATAAAAAAGATATAAAGATAAAGATTATATCACATACATATATATAAATGACATCTATCTATTGCGACGATATATATAACTGTGAATATAGTTATTTAGATGAACAACTAACAGATAACTCTGATTCCGAATTTACTTATGAATTATTAGATACTGTCGGATTAATATCATTATTATTTTTAGGTACAGTTGTAACTGCTCAATTTGCTTTATTATTTAAAACTTGTATAAAATATGGCTTGTCTATCTGCAAAACTACTGGTGAGGTTAAAAAAGCCAAACCAATCTGTAATCCTAAAGACAAGAAGCTTAAAATAATAAGAGGTGTCCCTGGTATTGGTAAAAGAAATTATGTATATTATTTAGAAGAGGGATTAAATCGTAATTTTGTGATATGTGATTGGAATGACTTTTTCGTAAAAGATAATAAATATTGTTTTAATGGCAAAAGTTTATCTGAATCTGAAGCAGATTCATTTGACACGTTTTTATCTGCAATAGAAAATAAAACGGCAAGGATATATGTAATTGGAAATTTCCCAAAATTATGGATGTATGAAAATTATGTAAAAACTGCTAAATTACATAATTACACTGTAAATATAACTGAATTGGAATGTAATAATATACATGAATTAGAACATTTTAACAAACGGTCAATACATAATGTACCTCTTCACAAATCACAAAAGATATTTAAATCTTGGGAAAAAGATGAGAGGGCTTATCTGCGCTGTCCTTATTTAGAGGATTCTAATATATTAAAGAGTTTTAGGGAAGGTTGCCTTATAGAAAGTGACTCTGATAGTGATATAAATGATAATGTAACAGACAAAGAAAACTTTATTCCTAATATTACTACCTATTCTGATAATGTACAAGAAAGAGAAATAAAATATATACGAATACACGATGATTCAACAGATAATATAGACAGTAGCAACCAATCTAATATAATATATAACACTGAGTTGGAAAAGGAAGTTCTCTTAGAAAAGCCGGATAATATAGGAAATGATAGTATATCAAAAAAAGGTACTATAGAAGAAAAAAAAGATATAAATATAATTGACTGGGGTGATTGGAATTATTCACAGGTAATAAAAGGAACTCCTATTTCAGAAAAAGAGGCTATGTCGAAAGAGGATACTAAAGGGAAATACGATTCGTACTATAATAATTCTGAGCTATATAAAAATTATTTATATACAGTTATAGAAAATAATGAAGATAGTTCTTAAATAAGAGTAATCTAATATCTTATAAGTTATACTTTAATATATTATACATATTACATTTGTAATATGCGTAATCGTATGTATTTAAAAATAATAGATTATATTAATATTAAATGGCATTTGATACAAAATATTTATTAGATGATAATAAGGATTTTATATACTTCACTGGTAAAATATCAAAGCATATTATGTCAAAAAAAACTCAAAAATTGATAGGTGTAAATATAAATGATTTAGTAGTATTTGATAAGTTTAATAAAAATGAGGCCAAAGATTTACTTTCAAAATTACAAGAAGAAAATTTCAAGATAGCAAAAAAAGAGATTCCAAGGCCTTATCTTGTATTATTTGCACCTAAAGTAGTTAATCGTTCATTAGAAACAATTGATAAATTTCCAGTAGGAACATATATAAAATTTAAGATATCATATGGTTACCATAAGGAAAAGAAAAAAAAAATATATAATGCTGCTGATCTAGAATATTATAAAGAGCATTCTAAAAATATTGAAAAAAGATATGGAACTGGTATTTTTATTAATTCCAAATTTACACCAATTGATCAGATTACATTTAAGAGTGATGTTCTTATCCAATTATTAGATAAAATATATGATAATCAAATGGTAGATATTGATAACATATTAAGTTTAAATAGTTTAATTAATAATTGGCTTGCCAAGGGAATAGAAGTGCAAAAACGCAAGGAGTATGAAGAAGAGAGAAAAAAATTGGAACTTTCAAAAAAGGAGGAAGCAGAGGAAAGTTCTAAAGCACTTGTAGAAGCTTTACAAAGTGTAAAAGCAATATACAAAGAGAGCTTGCAAAAAAGAGAGATTAGTTAATTCAATTATATAATTTTATTATATAATAGTATTATGCCAATTTTTTTCCAATAAATCCACCAACTAATGCACCTCCACCTGCAGCATATCCCATTACAACCCCGGGGGCAGTTAATCCTATAGTTAACGGAAGAGTTAATATTCCACCTAATGCAGATCCTATTAAAATAGGGGTAAATTTAAATTTTTTACCAGAAGCTAATTCAAGTTGTACAGTTGAGTTGGCTGATATATTAGCAGTTTCTTCAATAGTGTTTTCTATATGTTGAATGTCATTATCTTGAATATCAATAAAGGACGCTAACTCTTTTTGTATTTCATTAATTACCCTTGCTTGTTTTAATACTTCTGCTAATTCTTGTTTTTCTTCCTTATAATCATATGGAATAGGTTTGGCATTTAATAATAAATTTTCATCCATATAATATTAATTATTTATTTATTTTTAATATATTTTTAAATTTGATATATAAAAATATAATAATCTCTATATGAGATTTATTTATGGAAAAAGAAGAACAACATATACCAAATAATATTAAAAATAAGCGGATTAAAATAATTCGCAAAAAAAATATAAAAGAATCGATTGAGGCAAAATTATCTAAAATGTATCCTTCACAAGAATTATATACCAAGGAACTTTCTTATGATTTAGATATAGAGAATGAATTTCAAAAAATGTTATCTATAGATAAACAGGAAGTAGATTTAAATATTATTCAACAATTACCAGTATTAGAATTAACAACTATTGTAGATGAAGATGGCGAAGAAATTACTAATGAAACTGAATGTGATAATATACCAGATGAATATAATGATAATGAAGATGAAATAGATAAAGATTCTTTAGAAAAAGAATGTATTGGAGAAATTTACTATTATTTCGACTATACTAAAGGAATTATATATGATCTTCAATATAAAATTATAGGAAGTATAGACGAGTATGGTGAATTAAATATAACGTAATAAATTAATTCTATGTTAAAAATAGGACATAAATATACACAGCGGTCTTTTAGGAAGTATTTTAGAAAATCTTTTTTTTAAAAGCCGTTTATATCTTTTGTGAGATACATTTTTATGATAACGCTCCCATTTATTTATGGATTTGTAATATAACCTTAATTTTATATAATCAATAATAAATAGTTCTTGACTAAATAATAGATTATAAATTGAATATTTATTTGGATTTAGTATATTGTTGCAATTATTTATTATATTAAATGTAATATAGTAATAAGGTATTTTGGTATTAGATATAGGAATATTGTTAAGAACCTTATTTATATTATTGTATTTTATAATCAGCGATATCTTTCTACTATTATCTTCGGCGAAAGAAAGAATATCAAGTTGCTTGCATCTTTTACAGTATCTGCCTTTGTTATTATGTTTTTTAATAGGTATATTTTTATAATTACATATAAAACAACTCCAATATAAATCCATATATTTAGTATTATAGTATAAATACTGCTTTATGCTATAATATGTTTGTTTAATCAAATAAATTATATCCTTTTAATTTTATAAATTCTTCAAATCCAGGGACATATTCTTTTATCTGTTTTTCTAAAGAAGTTAATTTGTCGCAATTAACAGTTTTGTTAATAATACTATCACCTGTATTTAATAATTGAGGTGCAGTAGTTTTCATATTTTTACACCTTATCATTTTATCTCTTAAATAACATACAATTGATAGTCTATTAAAATGCCAATTATTTTTTTGATCCATTGATTTACCCCCGCCAGCCATTTTTTTATTAGTAGGAATAAATTCAGTATTAGAATGCCATTCGTGTACATCCATTGCTAAAAAATCCCCCGTTTTAACATCTACAGCAACGCCATATTGAGGAAATCCAGTATAAGAACCTTTATATGTGTTTGGATTTTCAGTATCTTCAATAACCATTAGATTTCCAAATCCATCCATAAAATCTCCCGAATCTTTATGGAGTGCAGTTCTCCATGAATAGTTGATCGTTACAGTCGAAAATGCAGTGTCTGCAATAGAAAATTCAGGTACTTGTTGGCATTGGTTCTTTTGTTTTCTATGAGCATCGGGTGTTAGAAGTTTAAATTGTTGATCAACTGACTTTAAAAATGGTAATGATTTTTCCCATAATTCAGGATTATCTCTATTAAAAGCTGTTAATCTACAAGGAGCACCTTTCCCCAATAGATTTCTATCTGCTTTATCATAAAAACCAATTATATTAGAAGGAGACAAATTGGAAGTCGCTTGGTTGCTTTTTTTACCGGAATGATTAGAGATGAAACTTGTTCTAAACTTACCAGGATTTACAAATTCACCAATATAATTAGCCATTTTATTTCTATCCAGAACACCAGCAGAAGCTCCTCTATTTTCGTGTTTTGCTTTAGCAGCCTTTCTATATGATGCAAGTGCAGCATCAGTATATTCTTTTGGTATAACATTTTTACGAAATTTAAGGAGTAACTTGCCACGTTTTCCAGTGGAAGTTTTGGTATATACGTCTGCGTCTGTATTTAATATTGTATGGTAATGTTTTTGATCAAAATGTTCGCCTTCTGCATCTGCAATAGCTTCGTCTGTCATAATTTTATCAACAAGTATAGTTTGTACCATTATAATAATATTACATATAAAAATATCCATTAAATTTAAAATATATATTAAATTTAAGAATTAGATATATTGTAATAATATTATTCTAGATATATAATAATGATACGTAACTACGAATTTTTACTCAACAAAATAGCTGATAGGATGGAATCTGCATCTGATAAAAAATTTTTAAAGAAAAATACTAACGAAATAGCACAGAATCTATACAATTTTTCAGATTATTTATCTAATTTAATGACTCTATCATCTTCTAATAAGTCTTTTAAAAAAAAGTCAAAAGAATTGCAAAAAATGAAATTTAAAGACACGGCGTTATCAAAAAATGAATCAAAAAAAATATTAAATGCATTGCAATTAAAAAAAATAGTAGGTGGAGGAAAAGAAAAACAAGAAATTGCAGTTTTAAAAGATATACATAATTCTGTCGATAAAAATACTAAATTTTGCATATCTAATTTTGGATTAGTTGCAACGAAAATTCTAACAAATTTCCCAAGATATGGAGTATTAATGTTATCTACTTTTTTTTCTAACTTAGCAGACGTGTATAATTTCGATTGGCATACATTAAATGATTTTACATCTAAATTAGATTGGGTATATTTATATTTGTTTGCGGCTGCATCTATACCAATGGTTGGATTTTATATAGATATAATTATTATATTTAGAGCTATTAAACAAGGTAGAATATTTTTAGCAGTAATTACTTATATAACAAATATAATGTCTATGTTTGTATTTCATGTAGTAGATATGGGTCTTTTAATTAAAATATTATATTTTTTGGATGTATTATCATATTCGTCTAATAAAAAGGCTGCTGAAAGACTTACAAAGGGAGATCCTAATGTATTTTTAGATAGCCAAGATAGAGATATAGAGTTACATACGGATGAAGATACCGTTACAAATATACAGAATATATTTGATAAGGTACAGGAAAAATTAGCAAATCCGGAAAAACAAATTGAAACTTTAAATGAGGAACCTACTTTAGAGGATAGGGCTGCTTCTTTAGGACCAACTAAATCTATACAAAGTAGAGCAAATAATAAAAAAGATACAAATTCAGATATTATGAGTCAGACTCCTTCAGTAGATACATATACACAAGAACCTCCACTAACTGAAGACTTTCCGCCAGAACCTCCACTAACTGAAGACTTTCCGCCAGAGCCATCCCTAAATGAGGGTATTCCTCCAGATCCAACATTATATATAGAAGATTCGTCTATGAGAGATATAGGATCTAAAATTAATCAAAATTTATCTGGTATGAAAAAGCGTATTTCGGATAAATATTCTAATATGAAAATAGAAATACCTAAGAGAAGATCTCAGATGTCATCCCTTAAACCAGAACAAAATGTGTCACCTATACAACAGCGTATTTCTCAAACTAAAAATAATATGACAAACTTAGGATCAAAAATGAAAGGCAATATGTCTAATATGAAAGAGAACGTTTCGGGTAAATTTAATAATATGAAATCAAGAGTTAGACAAAATATGTCTCCTGTACAATCAGAAGGAGATATGTCTCCTGTACAATCAGAACGAGATATGTCCCCTGTACAATCAGAACAAGATATGTCTTCTATGCAACAGCGTATTTATAATACTAAAAATAAAATGACAAATCTTCGATCACAAATGAAAGACAGTATATCTCCTCTTAAAGGAAAGGTAATGAATAAAATATCCAATAAAAAAAATCAATTTAAAGATGATTCTTCAATACCTAATTATAAATCTAATAGTGTTTTTAAAGTACCCGCTGATAATATAAATGCTGCAAAAGATCTGAATATTGATAATATACCAGAAAATATCCAGTTATTATTAGAAAAATATAAAAGATAATAGATTATAAATCTGCATATTGAGTCTGATTGGATAAACTATCTATAGATCCATAGTTCATCTGTAGATGCATCTCTTTACATTTTGGACTACAGTATATTTTGTTTCTGAATTTTATAAATTCTGTTGATGACGACTTTTTTGTTTTATAATTCCAATTTGTTAAATTATGACAATATGGATAATTACAAAGATATAATGTAGATATTTCAGTTTCTTTTACAGGTGTAGTATTATAACAATAATCAGTGCATTTTAACCAATAATAATGAATACACGAACATCTTGAGATTAAACAACCCATTAATTATTATTTATAGTATTCCTTAATATTAAATAACTGTAAAATCGATATATGTCTAAAGATATATTGGATAAATATATTATTGATATATGTTTTTTGAAAATAAAACAGGTCTGTCAGATAATTTAACTGTATCAAAAAAAAAATATGATGCATTAGAAAGCAAGTATGAACAATTAAATAAAAAATTCACACTAATTAATTCATATTGGAATAAAGACCAATTAGAAATATCAAAAATACTAACAGAATTGGAGTCTGAAAAGGAATCAAATATTGAGTTTAAACAAAAGCTAGATGATCTGAAAAATGAGTTAAATTTATGTTATAATAAAATAGAACATTTTGAAACTAATAATATATCAGAACCGGTATTTGAGGAAGATAATTGGTATAAATATAATAGTTTGGATCATGCAGAGATGCACCAGTATATAGATAAACTAGACGATAAAACAATAGAATTAAATAAAGTTCGAAACACGTTAAGGAATACACGTAAGTATACACGGAATTTAAGAAAAAAAATTAGAAAATTAGATAAACATATACAAAATTACAAAAAAGACACCGTATGTGTTAGTTGGGACCAATTATTAAAAAATCATTATACTATTAATGATGAATTTATATTCCGAAATAAATGCATGGTTGTTGTTTATGGCAATATGCCATCATATTCATTGTGGACACCGGAAAGCACAGTTTATAATATAGATTATTGGAATTATTATACAGAAGAAGACTCTGAATTAATTATTAACTGGTTAATTAAAAATTATATAGACTATAGAGACTTCAAACCAATTATCACATATTTTAAATTTTTAAGAAATAGTTATATAAATTGTATCACCTATAATGATTTACTAAAGTTTATTGTAAGATGGTTATTCACTGAAAATTAATTATTAACAATTTATTTCTCATTATATTACAAATGAAATTAAAAAAGTTAATTATGATTTGGTTCACAGTTGGTATAATTTGTTCATTTATGGCTTTTGGTGCAGTTGTAACCCCTGGTATTAATGTTGTAGCGAGTATGCCGACATTATTATTTGTAATGGCAGTTAATCTTGGATTTTTTTTAGCTGTAATGTGGACTTGGGTTAATTCTTCTCCAACTAAATCTAAAGAAAGACCGCCGCCGAATTATGGTAGGAGAGATGATTATTATGAAGATGATAGGTATGGAGGCAGAGGTTATGGAGATAGAGGTTATGAAGATAGAGGTTATGAAGATGTTGAATATGGTGATGATGGTTATAACGAAAGAGGAGATGATGCAGACTGGGCATAAATAGATTATATCAAACTTTAGATAAAATCTATTTTCTGGGTATATATTAAATGAAACCAAGTAATTTACTTATGTTATGGTTTACAGTTGGGGTCATAATAATGGTGGTCGGAGGCTCAATCGTATTTTTGCCGGGTCTTAATCTAACTGCTGGGCCATATTTTTTTATAGGAATTATATGCATCCATATTTGTTTTTTCCTATTTTCAATATGGAATTATTTTAATCAGGGAGATCCTTGTACAGGTTGTCGTGGATATAGGCCCATGAGACAAAGACCCATGAGACGCAGACGACGTATTCGCAGAAGACGGGATTTTTAAACTTATATGTAGTTAAAGATACGGAAGATATATTATTTTAATGAATACAGATAGTTTTGATGATATTAAAAATCGTATTAAATATAATAATCTGCCCGACAAAGAGGTAGAATTATATTGGTATGAATTAAATAATATTATTAAAAACTGCTTTCATTCTATAAGTAAAGGTGTTCCTCTGGAATTAAATAATATCGGCGGAATTTTAAATAACTTACAGGAGAATAAAAAATACCAAGAGATAGAGCAAAAAATACAAGACTATATTAGTACAGTATGCAAGTTATATGTAATACACAATTGTCCAATATATCATTTTAGTTTATTAGATACACAAATAAAACGCTGGAATAGAATCTCTAAAAATTATCCTATTTTTAGAATTAAAGATGCAAGGATTAATAATTATAAATGTGTATTATTTTATATATATTATAAGTACCAAAATTACAAGCGGCGTAGTTTAGAATGTGATAAGTTTTTTAAAAAAACTGATTATAATAATCAGGACCTATATGAATTAGTAGATTTAGCAATAGAATATAATTACCCCTACTTTTTAGATAAACTCAGGCATTGTATTGATATAATACCATATATTAATGATAAATACAATTGTAAAATTTATACAAATACTTGTGGTAATAAAATATTGAATGCGTTAAAAAAACATATATAATATTTAAACTGCGCATACTTCTATCCCATTAACTATTTTAATATCATTAATAGCGGGTTTATTATTTTCATACCTTTTTTTGAAAAATATATACACCAACCCAATAAGAGTAATTATTACACAACTGGTAAAATAATAATTATATTTTTTAGTAATTATGCCAAGTATTATTAATATAATATATACTAAAAGTGTTGTTAATGTTTTTAGTATATTTAACTTACTTATAGTGTTTTTATGTTTTATTTTGGATTCCATCTCTTTAGATGTAAAGATTTTATTGGTATTTATATCAATTTTAAAATTATTAACCCGAAATTTAAAATAAGATTATTAAATTAGTAGTAATTATATGGAATTGCATCAACAAGAGAATTCACTTATTATTGACGAGGATGTTAAAAAATCTTTATTAGCATCTGTAAGTGAAAATAGTAGCTATCATTTAGCCTGTGCATTTTATTATTTATTCAAAAATGATATTGTTTTATTATCTAGTGAAAAAGATATTTGGTTACACAAAATAGATACGGATAATCAATATTGGGAACTTACAGATTCAACATTTATAAAAAATATTTTTAATGATAATATTTATCAAGAATTCAATAAATTAGTAAGTTATTATGAATCGGTATCTAATGAAACACACTGTCCTTTTTATCAAGCTGCTGCAAACATAGCTACTTTTATAGAAAATTTGTCATATTATACAGATGATTCTGTAAAAGAGGCCTCTGATTTTTTTACAATACCTGATTGTTCTGGGTTTTTTGCAAATTACGTTGATCAAAATAATCTAATTATTATAACAGGTAAAATAATTGACAAGTATCTATGTTAATTGAGACGATTATGATTATAAATTTCTTAATTAAATTTCAGTTCTATGATTTCATGGTGTGAATAAAATTTTATAAGGATATTTTATATGGGTTGTATACTCAGTATAATGAATATGGTTAGCAAATGTTCTGTAAAAAAAACAAAAAATGAATATTTTCGTGAAATTTTTGATGGATTAGATACAGATGGAACTCAATCATTAAATGCGTCTGAGCTATCTATTATATGGAAATTAGTACAAGATAAAAAATTATTAGAACTAAAAAGAGAATTAGATACATATACTACTAAAAAAACTTTAGAAATGAATATTATAAAAATGCAAGATTCATCTAAGTTGTTAGATGATATTGAAAAATTTGATATTAAAGCGTTCATAAATACAATGAAACAACTTAAATTAAATGATAATCAAATACACGAATTATGGGTATCTACGAAACAAAATGAAATTTTAACTATAAAAAATGAACTTAATAGAGACTTTGATTAATAATTATAAATTTGAAATATATTATAAGAATGCTTTCATAATATATTATTAAATGTCACTGATTTCACCTAAGATTGAAACCGAAAATGTTTTTAAAGTCTATGATATTATAGCGAATCATTTTTCAGATACCCGTAATACGGTATGGGATGGTGTTCAAAGTTTTATAAATCAATTTACTCAAAATACAAATGGATTCGAAATTGGATGCGGTAATGGTAAAAATATGGTTTATGCAACTAATATGGGACATTGTATGAAAGGTATAGATACTTGTGGTAAATTTATTGATATGTGTCGTAATAATCATAAATTAGATGTATATTTTGGAAATGCAACAAAACAAATTTTTGTTGATTGTATATTTGATTATGCAATTTCTATAGCAGTTTTTCATCATTTATCGAATGAATCTTCTCGAATAAAAGCAATGGAAAATATGATTAATGTTATAAAGTTGGGTGGAAAAGGGTTGGTAACAGTTTGGGCAGTAGAGCAAGAAGGGGTATCAAAAAAAAAGTTTAGTCCGGGGGATAATTTAGTAAAATGGAACAAACCCTACTTTAAAGAAAAAAAACGCTATTTTGACGTATATAAACGATATTATTATATTTATACAGAGTCCATGTTTAGAACATATATAGGCTTATTCAAAAATAGAATAAAGATTGACAAATTGTATTATCAAAAAGGTAATTGGTTTTGTGAATTTACTAAAATAAAGGGGTTTTAATTATCGCTTAAATTTGTTTGGTACATTCTCTGTTACAGTTTTTTTAGTATGCATTGGATGTGGATAAACATTTGTTGCCATAGGAGCAATAGACTCCCACTTATAATGCGTTGTTGGCAGGGGTTCCTCGCTAAACCATCTTGATTCATTAGTCCAAGGGTGTAGCCAAACCGTATTTTTTTTACCATTTTTAATTACCTGAATAGGCTTCCAAGGTGTTGTTACTTGTACTTTTTTGTATCCCAAATAAGAAGAGTATTTTCCAGATGTGCTGTTGCTGTTGTTTGTCATTTTCGTTAATATTTACAATTTTTAAAATATAAGTATCAAATTTTTAAATTTGATATTTATACACAGTACAGTTATATTAAATAATATGATGGATAATTTGATAAAAACATGTAATAAGGCATACCCCCTTTTAATGAAAGGAGTCCCTATTTTAAATCATCTAAGAACTACTAAACCATTACATAATAAACAGCGTTTAAAATATTTTCCGGAATCGTCTAATACTTTTGATGGATATATGAATTGTGGAGCCGCCTCATATATATTAAGTTATTATTTAGATAAAAATGGGTTTACAAATACTCTAACAAAAAAAACAAAAGGGTATCTTTCTAGCTATAGAGACCACACATATATTCAATGTAATCATCTTATTATAGACCCTACATATAGACAAATGTTTTTGCCGAATACGAGTCGTATTGATCTATGTAACGGAAAAGATATATATTATGAATATTTATTTTCTAAGTTACCATATGTATTTATAGGAACAGACTATGAATTATCTAGTCTATATTCATATCTAAATAAATTGCATAAGAAGGCATATGAGGGAGACGAATTAGAGTATCAATTAGATATGTGGCAAGATGGCAAAGATATATCACTTAAAAGTGATTGTAATAAAGTAATAAATAATATAGGATATGCTTATAAAAAAGGACCGCCTTTTTTAAAGTTTCATATTATGATGAATAACTCTAATGCTGAATATTTATAAAATCAATTGAAATTGCATTACTATTAAAAATATATATATATATATATGGCTACTATGCAGACTAACGTAATTAATAATATTCCGGAAGTATTGAATCATACATTATTTCCTATTACACTTGTATCAATAACAATATTATTTTTAGTATATCATGAATCTACAAATCAATGGATTAATAATTTAATTGGATATGAGGGAGATAGCAAAACAACTGATCAAACATCTGATCAAACAGCCGATGAAACATCTGAAGCAGAATCTAAACAACCAATAAATTCACCATTACAATCGATATTAAGCAAAAAAACATTAAGAATAGTAATATCCTTAATACCCATTATTTGCTTAATATATTTAGATATGAACTATTCACTGATATCTATGAGAAAATTACACGTTACCAAATTAATCTCATATAAAGAAATAAATTCTTTTTTACGACTATTAGGCGCATATGGTATTATTCAAATTTTCGCTCAAGATTCTGGTATTAAAACCGGTACATTACAAAGAGATCTTATGCAAATTCCTGTTGTTCAAGGGTTAATGTTTATGTCAGCTGCTTTTGCTATTACAAATAATAGAAGTGAAGCATTAATTGGTACCTTATTATATTTTTATCTAAAACTAATTGTATCACAAGGTAAAACAAGTGCAGTATGTTTTGAAGATGTATAATCTAATATTGTCCCATTGGCACAGGTATATAAGTAGAACCATTTCCGCCAAGTGCGGGTGGGTCTGTAATAGGCAATATCGGTCGTACTTTTACACATTTATAATATGCGTGTATTGTACAAGATGTAGCAAGTGGGAATAGTCCAAAAATAAGGTAGGGATTAAAAGAGCCATCTTTATTAACGGGAGTAATACCTGAAACAACCCATACCAATATTATACCATTTAGAAAACATACTAAATGTAAAACAGTCCATCCCGTACAAGTAACATTTAATGTATCTGATTTTTTATTAGAACGCATTTATAAATAGAAAAAATTATAAAATTGAATCAAATTTTATAATTTGATATATAAAATATGAATTTACGTATATGTGAAATGAAAGATACCTCAATAAGTCTCCGTCAAATAGCTAATAAGCAGTATTATTATGATAATGAATTCGATAAAAATGCATTTGAAACATTCAACAAACACGATCCTGCTAAATTTTCCCAGATTATTCGAATATTTGGTAATAGTCATTTGAACAACATTACACCAGGTGAATGTGACTACGCTTTTAACACTCTATTTCGTGATAAAGATCTATATAAATCCCGCCCTGATATATGGTGTGTATTTGCGGAGTATTTATGCGATACTATCCAATATATCACCACTGGATTATCAATAGACAAAAGCGACTATCGTAAAGAATATGCAAGATTTATGAATGAACGTGAAAAATATAGAAATACACATGAAGGAACAAAGAAATATTTATCAATCTACAATACAAATGTTATTAATTGGAGATTTGGGAAATAATTATAAAACAATTTTTTATGTATATCAATTTATAAAATTGACGTCAAAAATATTACATAATATGTGACAACTTTATCTCATATGAGCACTATTGTAGGAACACCAACTCTTAAAGGAGAAATTAGAAAAGCCCGCGCTTCAGGTTATACTTTTGTAAAGGCAATGGGTGATATTTGTGATGGAGCAATTACTATGCCAGGAGGTACGGAAGTACATATAGAAATTATTCCTTGTACTGACAATCCAAATGAAATTAGTTCGATTATTATTCGTGATAATATACCCAAAGGCATGCATAAGTTACAATATACTGGAACTGAACATCCATTCTGTTGGACACACGAGACAACAGATCACGCTGACAACGAAATCTTATCTGAATTTGGAACTGGTTTAAAAGCAGCGGCAGTTAATTTAGGTAATCAGTTTGATTTAGTTACTAAATATAAGGACCATACACTTGGAAAACTGATATATAAAAAAATCCAATGTAATTGGGATACTATGGTATCAAAAAATACATTTGACCCTGATATATTCGATATTTCTGTTAATAATTATAATAACGATCATATTTCCCCTCAAAAAATATCTTTAGGATCTGGAACAAGTATGACTTTTAGTAATTTAGTTCGTAATTTCGTACCTGAATTAACTACAACGATTTCTCAGCTAAAAAGCTATATAAGTACAACTTATTATAATTCTAATCGAACAATTACTCTAAATGGTGATATTATTAAACCTAATATTCCATTCACATTACGTGAGAACCATCCTTGGCCTATATATACAATGCATTTAGAAGTATATGACAATTCGCCCGATGATTACTATATCATATCTGATAAAGATTCTGATACTAAAATGAAGAAAATTATGGAATACGATACGTCCAAACAAAAATGGACTGCTGTTAAATTAGTTAAAGCGAAATATGACGACATAAGGACAAACCATGATCTTACCGATACGTTAATATTTAGGGGCACTAAACAACAAGGGTTCGGTTCTTCTTATCACGGGGGGTCTATTAATATATCTCGTCAAAACAGGATGTTGGCTATTAGCAAAAGAGAAGGAGCAACGGATACCTCTTTTGCTTCATATATATCATTTGGATCTAAATTTCATATGGAAAATCACTATAATTTTATGCATTTGGAATATAATAATAAAAAAATTGGTAAATTACTAGGTATATCATACACTAAATCATTGGATGGTAATTTTCCAAATAATATATTAACATCAAGTTTAAACCATATTCAACGTGAATTATTAAAACTGACAAGAAATAACACACACCATAATTCAGATTGGTTAAAAAAATATGGTGTAGAATGGGTTAGTAAATTATCTTATGATGATAATTTGAAAGCAACACTTATTAGGAAACGAGTTATCAAGCGCAAAGCGACCATACTAATTCATAAATGCATTAGACGTTATATGGAAACGCAGGTTCATACAACTACATTACCTCCTGTACCGCCCCCTGCTCCTGCTAAAACGAAACCATCTCTAGCACCAGCGCCATCCCCAACACCATCCCCAGCCCCATCCCCAGCTCTTCCGACCGTATCACATAGTAATTTATCTATGTCAAATCACAGTAATCCATATAATCAATCTGAACTTAATATGGCTCAATATGGAGATCAGAATTATTTAGGTATATTTGGTGCCTCTGATTTTGGATATGAAATAGATATAAATGGTACAATGAAAGCAAAATTTGGACATACTCAGCAACGTGGTGATAGAAGACAGGGTGGTGGGGACTACCCAAGACGAAATTTTCAAATGATATCTATCGATACGGTTTCAGTTAATTGTGAACCGCAATTATACCAAGAATTAAATAAGATACCTGGTGTAGTATTTGAAACGAAGGAACAATTTAGTTTCCCAACAGATAAATTAGGTGTTGTAAAAAAAACTTATAACACAGTTGTACAGCAACATTTTAGAGCACCACAGTAGTTGCCAATTCATTAAAATACTATCTTACACTCTCCTTTTTCCTCTAATAGCCTATTACATTCATTAAAATGATCACATTCGTTAAATGATTGGTTTCCTTTCATTGGTTTAGAACACCCTAATGGACTTGGATGGCTGCTTATTAAAACACTATGTTTGTTATCATCAATCCATTCCTTTTTTTTAAAGGCATTTCCACCCCATAATACAAATATAAGATTATCAAAATGTTCAGATAAATACTTGATCATTGCATCTGTAATAGGTCTCCATTGTGCGCTATGGGAATTAGATGAATGCGCGCGAACTGTAAGAGCTGTATTTAGCAGTAAAACTCCCTGATTGGCCCAATGCGTTAAATCACCATTAGAATTAGCTTTGTCATATTTATTTAATTTTTTTAATATATTACGCAATGAAGGTGGTATTTTTTTACCTTCTGGTACAGAAAAAGCCAAACCCATGGCCTCACCCTCATTAATATATGGATCCTGGCCTAATATAACTACTTTTAGTTTATCAGGCGGTGTTAGATTAAAAGCGTTAAACACAAGGTTTTTAGGAGGATACATTGGAATATGATCGCCTAATGTGTCAAGCTCTTCAGTTAAAAAGGATTGAACATTGGATAGGTCAATTGTATCAAACATCTCTTTCCATTGGACAGGTATATCTAGTATAGTATTATATTCGTTATTTTCGTCAATCCAACTTGGATTCTTTGTTTTTCGACCTGTTTGCATTTGTTTATGAAATGCTTATTTAATTTGATTAAATATCAAATTTGTCTTGAATCTCTCATTATGTTATCATGTAAATTAGTTTTAAATTCTGATACGCGCCCAGACCATCCAGGAGCTTCATCGTCGGAAGAAGCGAGGATATTAAATGTATCTACCAAATCAGGTAAATCTTCGAAGGTGGACAGTCCTCCTTTCACAATTAATGCAGTTATGTTTGTCATATATAAATTATGCAAGTATCTATATATAATATCTTGTACTTCAGAAGGTATCATCATATAAGTAACTACAGTATTTTTTTTTGATAGATCTGGCATATTAAGAATTTATATTAAATATAGTTTTAAAATAAAACATCAAATTATTAAATAGTATATTATATGGATTCTCATATTACTATAGATTAAAAATAAATTTGATAATAATGTAATATTTTCAGTTTTTACAGTATATAAAATGCTATTTATTTGCTCTGTGTGTAAGTATGGTTATATTTCCACTCAAGTGGAGTGTTTTGTGGATCCTTGTACTAGAAAGCAAAGCTATTTTTGTAATGAGCATTTAGATAGCTCTAAAACAACTGGACTGGTTCATATTCCTTGGCTGATTAATAGTATAGATAATATAGATCAATTTTATGTAAGTCGTGAAAGCGAATTATTACGACAGGATAAATATATAGCTGCTGCGAAATGCAACAGAAATGAAAATAAATAATCTGTCAAAAGTAGTTGTTTAATTTACCAGAGTTCTTAAAATAAACAATATATAATATTCTATTAAACATTATTTGTACAAAACATGTATATGTCTCAACAAGCGACTATTGAAACATCGCCTGGACCATTTGTACAATATTATAAAACTACAACTTATCAAGAAGCCCGTACTATAGTAATTAATCAATTATGTGGAGGCGGTGAAATAATGCCATTATATCCAATTATTTTGTATGGTTCAGGATCTAATGGAAAATCTTTTTTATTAAACGATATAAAGTTAATCATTAAAGAGTGTGGGTATCAAGTATTTAATGATAATGTAAATAAAATACCAATAAAATCAAAAAAAGTAATATATTGCATGAATTCAATAGCTAATATAAAAGATTTATTAAAAGTATGTTTTATAGTAGATATGAATTCTATTAAATATATCCCTGAACTAAAATAATTATATATGTGTAATAATTATATATGTTTAGTAAAATACAAAATCCTGAAACAGGGAAGTGGGTTAATGTAAATGGTGTTGTTGGAAAACGTGTATTAAATAATTATATCAGGCAACAAGGAGGTGCTTCATCGTTTGGGGAGTGTGATGGCGGTGCTGTGCCGGACGAAGCTGTTGTCAATGCTGGTAAAATTATCTCCCAAAAATATGAAGCCTATAAAGATGCTATACCTTGCAGTATTAAATTAGAAGATGATGGTTTGGATGGATTATACAAGCTACGTAAGGGGTCAGAACTAGAAGGTGCGTTTCTTGACCTATGTAATACTATTTATAATGAATTGTATAAAATATGGCAAATAGATAGTGATGTATTTATGTTTAATGTACAGGATATTTTATGCTTGATTAGAACGTTTTTTTATCGAGATCAATTTAATGGTGAATGGTTCTCTAGAGTAACACCAAAAGACTCATCTGGGCAATTTCCTACGCCTGAATATTTATTATTTATACATTTTATTGCTAAAGATAAACTAATATCATCTCTTGATAAGGAGATACGAGATATATTAGCTCAAGAGTTTGATTTTATAGAACAGTTATTTAGTAGTATGGAGGAAGCACAAATTACTGGTATTATTAAAATAAACAATTTAGGTATAATTGAACGAAGATTAATGCAAATAAAATTGAATAAACAAGAAATAACAACGTGCAATTGTGATTTAATTACAGCCGCGCAGAATTTTAAGAAAGCTTTAAATGCCGCTCAATGCGCCGGGGGTGTTATTGGAAAACTACGCCAGTTTATAGATCACAATTATCTTGAAATCCCGGTCTCAACAGGGAAAGGCGGGAGAGGGAGAGGAACGTTTAGAAGGGGAAGAGGAACAGATAGAGGAAGAGGCAGAGAAAAAAAACAGACTGGGACGCGCAAACCACTTTTTAAAAAAGTTCAAAGATACAATAAAACATCTAAAAGATACAATAAAACATCTAAATCATAATAAATCACATATAGTTAATACATCTTGGTGAATTATTTTCATCGTCTGAATCAAATATATCTTCTTCTTCTGGAGTTTCATATCCTAATTCTAACTCAATTGATAAATTATTAGCTATTCCATCATTAGTTAGTCTATATCTTGTATTCCAAGATACTTGATTAAATTCAGTAAAAATAGCTGTATGAAGGCGGGTAATACGTTTATTTGTTGCAGATGATATAGGGAAATTATATATAGTACCTGATTCTATATGCATTTGTACAATAGGTCTTAAATAATTTTTAACAGATTCTATAAACTCATTGTCTGTATAACTATGTAAATTTTCAAATAAGTGCTGTACCGGTTCCATTATTTATAATATTAATTATTAAAACAAAATATTTGTCTAAAATTTATTAAATTTCTATTGCAGATATATTTTATTAATAAATTTTTTAGCAAGTTTATACTGAGGGTTACACGTATATTTTCTCCAATATCGTTGTATTTGTAATGTTTTAATTATTTTTAATCGTTTTTCGTTAATCCATTGTTTTTTTCCTTTTTCCATAGTATTGCCGCCTAATTGTTCCCAAGACCAATTTAAATGAAGATTATTTTGCACAATGTCCATATTAATATTTGGATTACGAGAAATATGATATATATCCCACTCATAGGTAGGATTATTTATAATTGTATTCCAAGTAATGTTTGGATGCTCTGATAATGATTTCCAACACCAATCATAATTTAGATTTTTAACTATAATATCCCAAGTTATATTAGGATTACATGAAATACTTCCCCAAATCCATGGAAGATCAAGATTATTTATAATATCATCCCAACTTATATTAGGATTTTTTGATATATTATACCAATCCCATTTTTGATTAATATGCCTTTTTATAAAATCAATTGTTACATTTGGATTGTAAGATATCATTTGATAATTCCATTCTTTATCTATATTTTGTTCTATAATCTCCATTTTTATATTTGGATTTTCTGAAAGCCTATAATATGACCAATTATAGTACGGGTTGCTAATTACAATATCCCAGGTTATATTAGGATTTTTTGATACTCCAGCTTCATCCCAATTATACTCGGGATTTTCATTTATAATATCCCAAGTTATATTAGGATGATATGATAATGCTCCCCACCACCAATTTCGATTGATATTGTCTTTTACATTATTCCAACTAATATTTGGATTTAATGAAATAGTATACCAATCCCAAGATTTATCTATATGTTGTTCTATATAGTTCCAAGGTATATTGGGATTATTAGAAATTCCCCATAAATATCTTATTTCGTGAATCTCTGGTGCTATTTTTTTTAAATACTGGGTATTAATGAATAATAAATATTTATAGGTCCATATGTTCTCTAATGCTTGGTAGGAATATCTTTCTTTCATGGTTTATATGGCTAAACATAAATAAATAATATATCAATTTTATTATTTATTTAACTGGTATTAACTACTTTTCTTAAATAATAACCCTAATAAGTGGTATATTAGTATCATAGTTTTCTAATTCTTTGATAGATATGTCTTCAATAAAACCTGTATGGTATTTAACTGTAATATAATTAGAATTTATGTACGTAATTTTAGCTGGTTTCCATATTCTATCATTACAAAGTACCTCTATATTTGTATTTATAGTTAGTGTCGTGGGTATGTTTTTTGTTAAATATACTGTAATACTTTTCATATTTATTAGCTCTTGTTCATACTTTAACATTTGAACTAAAATAATATAACGTATCATTATAATTTCTTTATTATATTTAGTTATAATTATATACAATTTAATAAAATATTTTATAATAATTATATATATGGTAAAAAAAATATTGAATCCCTATACTGGCAGACTTGTAAATGTTAATGGTAAAATAGGACAAAATATATTATCGGAGTATAATTCACAAAAAGGTGGTAGTAATAAAATTACTTGGGCAATGTCAGTTAAAATGGCATATAAAAATTTAGGTATTACTAATTTCCAACCACTTATAAAAGGTGGCAAGTTATATAATGAAACTAAAAAAATATATACAAATAGTAATAATAAGGTTCTATATGGTGGCATGGGGCCGCGCCCCCAGAAGAGAGCGAGGAGAGAGTCGAGCCTTGTTGTACCAGGCGATCAAAAGGAAATAAATATACACACTGAGGAGATTATGGATGCAGCTATAAACTTACAGAAGGAGGGAAGTGGTTTGAATGAATTAAGACATTTAAGAGATGTGATAGAAAAGGCACAGAAAGTAGATTACGGTGTCGGAGACGATGATATTAAAATACAAATTAAATCAGTTTTAGAAAATGCAAATACAAAATTTAAAGAATGGCAGGAAGAGCAATATATAAAATTTAAGTTAGAGAGTGTGAAAGATGAGGAGCAGCGTCGTCGTCTTGTTATGGCAAATTACCTTGCCGAAAATCAGCCATCAGAGGATGACTGGCATAACAAAGCTTTTGAACAGCATATTATTACAGAGCCCCATGAGACCGATGAATTCATTGATCTGTTAAAGGAAATAGAACAGGCATTTGAAATGGTTATAGATGAAGATGAAGAATATGAATAAGATCAGTACTACTAATAAACTATATTGATAATTTATAATTTTGTGAAGTATACAAATTTGAAAATAAAAATATTAAAATTTTGTATTTTAAATAAATGTATGGTACAGCAGCAAAAACAATACAAAGAGTTGTAAGAGGATACAACCTTCGTAAAAATAGACTTCCAAATTCATTGTACTATACAAAAAATATTCTTGAAAATAATTATTTTCCTACCGCTTCAGTAAGTGATGATGGTCGTATAAATTCTTGTATGGATGAGACCAGTATTATTAATATATTATTAGAACATATTCCAAACCGTATTAAAACACCAGAAAAGAGACATTGGTTTGATGTACAAGTACGCGATTTTAGATATGGTTGGTTACCTATAAATATTAAATCTACAAGTATGCAAAGTGCAGATAATACTGGGAATTTAGCAATGTGTGTATATGCATTAACAGACGAAGTATTAGATTTAAATAGATGTTATAATAATGGCCCTATGTCCAAGATATTAATGGATAAGTTAAAAAATAACAAACTAAATAAACAATTAAAAAAAGATTATTATTTCATAGTTTATAATAAAAGTGATACAAAAAAAATAATAATAAACAGTTATAAAGGCCTAGATAATTTAACGGGTAATATTAATAATCTTCCTTTCCAGGTAAAATGGCAAAATAATCAACAATTTTCATATAAAAATATGAAAACTGTTGTGTCTAAATTTAAAAAAGCTGTACAAACCCCCTTACCATCTTGGCGCGAAGAGTTTCTAAGAAATATGAGAGATCTCGACTAAGCTATTGCTTAGTTGTCTATGCCCTATCTTAAAGCGACCAGAATACATATAGTTTTGCTTAAAGGATAGACTGTTTAAATGATTAACCATTTTTTTTAAATCTATAGTGGTTTTAGGTATCATCATTAGTAAGCTTCCTCCGAAATACTGAACTTTGTCTAAAAATGCAACTTCTTTATTTCTGGTAAGGTTATTAATAAATATACATTCTTTTCCAAAGTTTTTTTGTATATTTTTAAAATTTCTAAGTGCCCCCCATTCAAACCAATTAGTACTATTAAATTTTCGAATGCGTCTATTCATTAAGATAGTCTTATTAGATAATAAATATTGATCTAATGTCGAATTATTCGTAGGAAATGAATGAGCAAGTATATATCTGTCTATTTTATTTTTACCATTTAGTAGATCTATATTTCCTAATTCACTGTTTTTAAAAATGGAGTCTTTTCCAGTAACCATTCCTACATAAATATCAAAATATTCACTTATACATTTCATAGTATTAGTAATATTGTTATCCGAAAAAGTAATAGTTCCATTTGTGTTGATAAGGTACTTTATCGTATCATTATACATAACTTTATTATTAAGTTCTTTATTTTTACAATATCTGAAAACCAACACATCAATTGTAGCATTCTCAAATAAGTGTTCATTATTAGGATGATATATATGAGTAAAGGTTCCATTATTTAACATAGTGTTTAATAGTTTGTATGAACTTGTAAGTTTGAAAAAATCAGTAGGAACAATAAATATCAACTCACCGTTGTTTTCTAAAAGATTGTAACATTTTGTAGTGAAATCAATATATAGATTACCCTGAGAGGTTTTTACAAATGGAGGATTGCCTATAATAGTTTTATAGGGCGTGTCTATATTTGCTGTTAAGAAATCGGTATATTTTATATTTTCTTTAGAAACTTTATCAATTATAGATAACGTATTGTCTATTTCATACATATCAAATAATATAGAAGGTTGTTTATTAATAACATATTCAACTAAATCACCTCGACCTATGGAAGGTTCTAATATTGTAGTTGGGCTATTTAAAATGAATTTATAAATTGTTTCTTGCAAAGATGGGTTTGTCGTAAAATATTGTCCTGAGGAGTGTATATCAGTAGCAGTTTTCATTTCGCCCTGTTTATAAATACCAATAGTAAGTTTTATATGGATATCCTTACTCATAAATAAAATATAAAATATTTTATTTAAATAATCAAATTTAATAAGGATTATACAATGTGATACATACAATATATGCTATATAATAGGCAAAGAATGCCTAAAATGATTAATATATCTTTTTCAATCATAGAACGAAACATATACCGGTGTAGCAATTTTCTCATATAGCTATGATAAAGTACATAACCTCTTTTTTTATAGTATTCTCTTACACCTATTCCTGAAATAACTGCAATTTTATGAAATCCATTACGATAAGCAATTTCTTCGGCCGCTGCTAATAGGTTTGTTCCAAGCCCTTTGTGTTGTGTTTTTGAAATTGATTTAGTACCTATAGAACTATGAACACCATATACATGCAATTCTCTAACAAGAGCGTGTTTATATAGATATGGAAGTACATCCCACCAGTGACGATTTAATCGAAGTCTAACAAATCCATATAGTGTTTTTAAATCCTTAGATTCATAAGAGATAAAATATTCTATACCACCTGATGAAAGATACTTTCGACTAAATAAATGTATATCTGCCTCATTAAATTTTTTCATTTTAACTTCTCTGTGGCGAATACAATTGCTTTCTAATTTATGATCAGCCATATATTTATCTATAATTTGTCGTAGATTACCGCATTTCAAACCACCTTCGATGCTTTTATGTGGAATATCTCTTACAACGCGATTTGTACGAATATAGGGAGGGATATTATGTAATGCGTGTGCAATTACGGGGACTAATTTGCAGGCAATTCCATTTGAACAATCTTCTGCATATGGTTTATAGGTTCCCTCTTCGTACCATTTTTTAATTCTTGTAAAGTTAGTTGTTTCAGTTGGATATAATTTCCACTGATCTGCTTGAAAATCAGAATCGTTTATAATAGTATCGATGCATTTAATATCCTTTTCAGGAGATGATCCAGGCAAATCAAACATTATGTGAATGTCTGTTTTTATTCCATTTTGTTTTAGATAACGAATACCCTCCTTGTTTTCTTCTGACGTACATTGTCTATTCACTTTTTTAAGTATTGTATCATCTGTATGTTGAATACCTACTTGCACTCGTGTAACTCCAAGTTGTCTAAAAAATTCTATCTCATCTAAATTAATATGATCAGGCTTATCTTTTAATTTTGGAGAAACATAATCAGGGCGAGTCTCAATAGTAAGACCAATTATACGAATAGATGCAGTTTCATTTTTTCTTTGCTCTTCTATAAGAGTTCCCATTGGAATATTGGAATAATCAAGAGAGCTATAATATATATTACAAGCATAATACATTGTTGTTACAAACCATATAATATACTCTTTTGGATAAAAATTAAATGTACCACCAGATATAATAAACTCGCATTTACTAAACGATTTTGGATTTGGAGAAATATGGCCCATTAATTCTAACTGGTGCAATCTATCAATTGTTTGTCCAAATGGATGGTGTTTATTTTCTGTAGCTCTCATATTCCCTGGTTCAGTAGATAAATATGACCTTGGTTGAGTGGCATTTCCCTTTTCATCTACTTCATAAGGACAATAAAAGCAGTCCATTGGACACCCGCCCTTCAATATTTTACCAGATGTATCACCCTTCCCCATTTCATGCCCTGATGTAAATATTGTAACTACATTTACACCAGAACATCCTCTTATACCTTTTAGTCTTAGAAAATTAAATAGTGATGGGTTCCCCTTAATTTTCTTATCATATAAAAGTATCTTGTATGCTCTGATAAATTCGACTTTAGAAAATATTCTAAGTTTATATTTATTTCGTTGTGTTTTTATAAAAGATTGATACTGCTTAATATTAGAAAACTCTATAGTATCACCTTCTTTAAATAGTAAGCATAACCCACGCATTTCGCTCTCAGTAAATTGTAATCTTTTAAACTGTTTATTAAAAATATTTTCTATATCATTTTCTGTATAATTGTTAGCAAAATCAGTATTAAACATACTTGTTTAGGAAATAATAATTATATTGTTTATTGATATATAAACATCAAATTTATATGATATTTAAATATAGATAAGTCTATGTCGTTACATAATTATATATATATATAGTAATAATGAATAATACAAATAATATACCAATACAGGGATCTCCTGATGCTTCAAGTATTGACAGGGCAGGAGATCATACTCCTGTAGACTATAATCTTAAAATATTTAGATCAAAAGGCCCCATTCCTGTTTTCTCAAAAAATCATTCTAAACAGAATGATCAAAATAGGGCTATATTAGAAAGAAATATACCTATTAAACCAAAAACATTACAGGTAGGTCATAGGGGTAAATATAAGGTATGCCAAAAATACAAAGATTTAAATGACCAAGTTAAACAAAATGGATCTGATAAAGTTACGCCAGTTGATCCATTACAAAATAATATAAATGAATTTAATCCTGGAATAGGTAAATATACTGAATTTCTAAACAAGATTGATATAGATAGTCATTTGCGACAAGGATATAAACATTCTGAATGTGAAGAAAACCTTCATAAACAAATTTATTGTAGTACTAAGACTGTTGATGATCCAAGATTATTAGATAACCCAACTTGTCAAAACTATAAAATATATCAATTTGATGATCCTAATAAAATAAATGCAATTCCATCTAATACTGCTAATATAGATGCGCAATCAGATTCATTATATAGATCAGATATAGAAGATTCCAGTTTAGTATATTTTAATTATACTAATAACAACAGTACTTGCATGGGCCAACTTCCATCTAAAAAAACTCTTTCTAATTTAAAACAACCATTGCTATTTCAGCAGCTACCTGATATACAATATCCTAACACTTTGCCTCTTAAACGAGAAGAACAAAACAATAAATTTAAAAACGAATGGAATAATTGTTTAAAAACCCCTTTTATTTCAGATCCAGAGCCATATAAAGGACCCCTAAATGTTACTCAGAGCAATAAAATAACTAGAATTCCTATAGGTCCAGAAAGAACTAATCAAAATTTAGAAAATATTTGGAATAATGTCACTAAGCGCAAATACATATAAACACCCTATTGCAGTAGAAAGAAAGCATAATATTATATTTAGTTTATGATTTCCATAAAATATCATAAATTGTATATTTACACTTAAAATTGCTAACAATAGTATAGACTGTTTTATATTAAATGGTAAAATAAATGAGATGATAGGTATTACTACTGTGTTAATAATACCAATTATTAATGAAATTTTAATAATATGCTTTATAGACGAGAATGACTTAATAGTGGTCTTATTAAAATTCAACCCTATTATTGGTAATAATCCCCATAATAAATGAAATCCTTGTATTTCAATGAAATTAAATAAAACTTCGGACAGATCATAATTATTGTATATAATATAAAAATACACCAGAGTATTTAATAATATAGTTTTGTAGAAAACCCCGTAAATACTATTATAATTAATGCTATGACATTGGAGAGAGTTGTTATAAATTTTATCTATATCATTGAATTGTTTAATTGAAATATGAGATGAATTTACCACATTTACATTATGCTCGTTTTTTATAGATACACCAAGTGTCGATGTTTGTAACATAGGAATATCATTTGTACCGTCTCCTACTGTAATACAATTATGATTGTTTCCTTCCAGTATGGATACTATAGTTTTTTTATCTTTGGGTATTAGTGAATATGCTACAAAATTAGAAGAATATAACAAATAATATTTGAATAGTATAAATTTATTATAATTTTGCAAAGAACATTGTATATCGTTTGAATTAAATATAAAAGTTGTGTTTAATAAATTTAATTTGGTATCTACAGATATTAGTTTCTGTTTATCTAACATTAAGTGATTTTTATGTAATATCCCTATTTGATTTGCTATATATATCGCTGTTTCATATCTATCTCCTGTACATACCGAAATTGACTTTTCATAATTGATAAGATTTTTAATAGTATCAACTATTTTAGGTTGAATTTCGTCTTGAATTCCTAAAATGCTAATAAAACAGTAATTGTTAGAAATTTCATAATTGCATGGATCTATAGAAGAATCATATGTGATAGATCTTATAGCAAATGCCATTGTTCGCAAATAGGGATAAGTAGTACAATATTTATCTGCAACAGTGGAAAATGTCTTTAATTCTGAACTATTTAGTAAAGTTTCTATTTTAGAAATAGGGCCTTTAGTAACGATAAAAGTATTATCTGGGCTATTAATATAAAATATTACTGATGACAATTTTCTGGTACAATCGAATTGTAATTGATCTTTAACAATTATATGTGCTGTTATTTCATTTGAGTCTTTAGTAATTTTAATGTTATTACCATTAAATTCTACAATAGCTCCCATTGATATTAGTTTTTCTGAGATAATTCGATCTTCTTCGGTATCGTAACTGCTATTTTTACAATGTAATCCTATAATAATAGAATATAGTAAATCAAATGGTATCAAATTACATTCAGATTCTTTATAAATTGTATCTAAATGAGATATATGTGTTAATAGTAGCTCATTTTTAGTGAGAGTTCCTGTTTTATCACATATTATATTCGGAATAGTATAAAAATTGTCTATTGAAGATGGTATCTGATAATCTACTCTATGATTTGATTTAAGATACGATTGAATATTTCTGTTAGTCATTACGATTATTTTTGCCGAAAAAGGGACTATACCATTTAATAAGATCCAACTTTGTATAAATTTTTTAATAATAGTAGTTACAGAAAGTTCTATGTCGTTGAAGCAAGATATATAAATAAGGGAAAATGTATATAATCCTAATAATGGTACAAAGATGTATGTAAGAGATTGTGTTATAGAATTATCAATGAAATTTATATCAAAATTACTATTTTTTTCAGCAGAAGTATAGGATCTCAAATTTGTACCAATTTGTGTTACTAATACAATACATTCGCTCCCATAATTAATAGCTCCTCCTGGTATAAAATGGTTATTATTGAGTTTTATTTTGTTATTATCAATAATTCCAATGGCATCAAAGTTTTGCAAAGAATTTGAATAATCTTTAATGTGTATTATATCTATATTTTTAGGATATTTATTAGACAACACATTAATACAGTCTTTACAAATTATATTACATTCGCCATTCAAGTTAGATAGACTTATTTTAATATAACAGTCATCTTTTGCGTAATAGGCTAAACCATCAACTGGTATAGTAGAAAATTGAGGAACTACTATAAGTTGTCCTACACGAATATCTTTAAGTTTAATAACTTTATAGCTATTGTTTTCAAAAATAGTTATATGGTTTAGATAATTATAATAATATGTTTTATAAAGGCCCTTTATATATGTCATAATAATACTAGATAATTCCAATAAATAACATAATAATAATGGTAAAAATGTAGAAAATGGACCGCTTGGGCTCCATTGAGAAGGGAGTATTGCTATTTTAGAATAAGTAGCTAATTGAAATATAGATAAAGCTAAAAAATAAATATTTTCTGTAGAATTTATGAAATAATGCCTAATCGATAATGGTATAATATCTTTCCAGGAGAATCTATTATAGGATATATAATTATTGATTGGAGACAATGTGTCTACAAATATAGTCATACCTGTATGTCAATAGAAATGTTTATATAATTATTAAATATATAAGCATAATAATACTAATTAGTTAATTATGTGAGAGTATTAACAGTGATCTCATCAATATCTTCAACCTCTTGACTATATGCTGGATTATTGTAGGATTCACCACTATAGTGTGTATCCGTTAAATATTGCACTTCATCTCTATAACAGTTATAATCTAATTCGGATTGTTTTGGTCTAGGTATAGTATCTAATACTTTGTCTATTTTAGATACTTTTGTGTCTTCTTTAGAAGTACTGTATAATATCTTCATATCATCATTTTCAAGAATAGAAATTGTAGTTAAATAGTCACTGGTATAAGGAAAAGTATCAGCTGAATCTGATTGTAATTGTTCCCACATATCTTTAGATATTTCTATTAAATCATCTTTACTTGTTTTCATAGGATCAAGAAATGCATTAAGTCCATTCGAAGTTATGTTTTCATTTGATTCGTTTGTATAAAGAGCAGAAACTTGTATAAAATAGATAGGCTGTTTTATATCTTTCATTTTAAATACTAATTATAGTAATCTTTATATATATTTAAATTTCTAAAAGTCTAAATATAAATAGTATATTATATTGTTATTGTATTATAATATGAATATGGGATTATCCCTTGGATCAGCGGCGGTATCGGCTTTGCTGGGGCGTCAAATAATGACGCAAGCTATATCAGATGCATCATATAGTATATACTCTTCTATTGGAGAGATATTTTATTACACCACTTCAGTTGATAAAGTTTTATCAGAATTAGACATAGGAAATAAGATAAAAACTATGGAATTATTATGTAAAGATTTGACTCCAGTAACAAAGTTATATGGTGAAAAAGAACATTCTAGGGAAACTGCTATTAATTTTTGTTTAGATAATCTACACGATATGATTATTCGTATTCGGGAAGATTTAAGGCAAATTAGTAGCATTATTAAAAATCATAAAGAAAAATATTTCACGAATTGGCGATCAGTAGATGTTAAACAGCAATTATATAATTTGAAATTACACTCTAAATTATTAGATGATCGATATGATTTATTTATAAAGACTTTAAGTGTAACTGGTTCAATAAAAAAATAACAATATAGTATATAATGATTAACCGAGAAAATGTATTATTAGGACAGGCAATAGTAATAGGACCAGGTCTAATATGTATAGGCTGGCATATTACAAATAACAAACCTATAAGCAAACCTGTAGGACAGTTAATAATGGCAGTGGGATTATTGGCAACATTATACCACGGCTCTAATGCATATGGATTACTGTGCAGAAATTCTTTAGAGAAAAATGAAGGGTTCAGACGCGGGAGATCTGGATCCAGATCCAAGGGAAATATCGTAGCTTTAGTAGCTATACCGGCAGGAGTGGTGGTGTTCGTGATTGGGCTGTTGTATGCGATCAAAAGCCAAGCCAAGCGAGATAGTCCGTACCCTCCTACTAAATCTTAGATGACTTGTAGTGACCGACAGCAACTATTTACCGTGAAGTCCATTCGCTAAAATGCGGATTTTTATCTCCTTATGTAATACATATGGATTCTTTAGTTGAAAATATTAAACAATCTGAAATATGGAAAAAGATACATTCCGATGAACCAGTCTTAGATATTATGGCATATTTTAAATCAAAAAATATAGATTATAGTAGTATAGAAAGCTTGATAGATTATATATCTTCTAATCATAGTATTGATAAAACGCTGATAACATGTAAGTTTTTAACAAGTATTATTATGATAAGTAAATTTCCAGATGATATAATTGGAAACAATAAAGGAGAAACAGAAGAAATTTTACATAAAAAAGCGGTAGAAATATATCAGATATTAGTGGAGAATAAAACAGAAAATATACATAAAAAACTGGTTACTTTTAAACTATTATTTGATGAATGGAAACAAGCAGATAAGTTAAATCAAATAAATTTATTATGCGAGATGTATTATAAATATGATGAAAGTATAAATGAGTTCAAAAACAAGAAGATTTTATCTGATGAAGAACTCTTGGACATAAATAAAGAGATAACTGATACTATGGATTCAGAAGCTAAAATGGACTATATAAATAAGGCTCGTGCCTATGACAAAGAACAAGGAGAAATATATATGAAACACGTAAATAACGCAAGAAATCAAATACTACATCAACTCAAAGAATTAACTCCAATATATAAAAAATGCCTATATCATTATAAATTTAAAAATGTAACATATGACGAATCAGTATATAAAATGGTATATACTAAAATGAAACATATATATTGGGGAAATATAAAACGCGATATATTTGAATTACAAAAATGTGACATATTTAAACACGTCGTTCAAGATTATATAGATATTTTATCTGCCATGAAAATCACACAGTTAGATTATTCTTCACTGGAATCTTTATTAGATTATGAATTAAGTCCTGATCATTTAGAAGATGCGTGTATTTTGTTATGTGAAACTATTGTTAAATTGAATAAACAATTGGATAGTGAAAATTATGATGAGATATATGATATGTTAATAGAAAAGTTACATAATAATTCAAAATATATAACCGAAATATTTAAATTTTGTTTTGATAGGTTAGAATCTATAAAAAAAATTAAAGATAGTTTAGCGATTAAAAATAATTCTCTAAATAACGAATAAAATGTGTATATATTGTAATGATAAATCTGTTACTAATTTTTATTTTTGTTCTGGTTAGTATGTACGTAAGTAGCTATCATATAGATCATTTTGAAGTGTCTTCTTCATCTGGTAAGTTAATTAAACCTACATGTAATAGAAATACAATTTATAATACTATACTTAAGTTAGAAAATGATATAGGAGAAATAAATCTTTTATTAAAACAAAAAGAGAGAGCCTATTCAAAATATGGTGCAATGTATAAATGGTATAAGCAAAAGAGTATGGGAGAATCTGAACGAAATGAAAAAACAAAGAAGGCTGTAGAAAACATAGCAGATCAAATGGCTAAAGAAGCAGAACAGAGAATAGATGATAATAGAGCAGCTATAGAACAACAAGCAAACGAAAGACAAAAAAGAGAAATAGCTAAATTAGAAATGAAATATAATTGATATTTCAGTTGGAAGTAAATATAAATAATATCAATATACAATAAATGAATTGTATATTATTGTTATTATCTCTATTTATAGTAAGTTGCATACTAATTTTGCATGTTATTAAATCATCTTCAAGTATAGAAACTTTTATAACTTTGTCTAATAGTAAATATATAAAAGATTGTAATAAAGATTTGATAGCCGATACATTGAATTCTATGAATAATAGGCTTAGAAAATTAAAAATAAGAGCAGCTGAAAAGTCTAACATGAATAAATATAAAGCGATGTATGAAGATTATTATATTCCTTCAACAATGGTATATCGTATGGCAAAAGAACAACCTCCTCCTTCTGGAACGGAATATAATATAAACCAAGATACAAATGAATCTCCCATTAAATCAAAAAAATCTGGAAAATTATCTCAAAAAAATGTTATAACGCAAGAATCTATTAATAAAACTCTCGCTTTAGATAGAAAACGGATGCGAGAAAATAATGCCAGACTTTCAAAACAAAAACAAACTGAGAGTGACAAATTAGTATCAACAAGTATAGAAGCGAACACTAAAGGGAAATCGTATATGGAATTATTAAATGATTGGGCCGACTTAAAAAAAATAGATGTATTAAAAGATAAATATGAAGATGAATCAGAAGAATTTAATAAGACAAAAGTAACAAAAACAGATATTCAAAATTATGATGGTGATAAAACAGATTTAACAAATCAAGAAATAAAACAAAAAATTCTAGATATAAGAACTGAAAATAGAAAATTTTATGAAAAATTAGCTAAAGAAGAAGTATTGAAAGTAGGATTTATTAAATATCCAATGTCAGTTCCAGAATCCAAGGTAAGATTAGAACAAGATATAATTACACTTAAAAAGGTAGGTACCCAAGATGATATGGATAAAGAAAATAAAAAAGTACCATCATTTGGTAAAGTTCCTGATTTCGGATAACTTTTAATTTAAAATATTACACTTTATAAAAATTATTTAAAGATTAACAACCCCTTTATATGTATATAATGTCGAAAACAGCTATTGGAATAGATTTGGGAACTACTTACAGTTGTGTGGGAGTATTTAAAAATGGCTCTGTTGAAATAATAGCAAATGACCAAGGTAATAGAACTACACCATCTTATGTATCTTTTCAGGGAAGTGAGAGGCTAGTGGGTGATGCTGCAAAAAGCCAGGTCAATAGCAATCCCACTAATACAGTATTTGATGCAAAAAGGTTAATTGGTAGAAAATTCACAGATCCGACTGTTCAAAATGATAAGCAACACTTTCCTTTTGAACTTAAAGATCAATCAGGAAAGCCTGTTATTGAAGTAGAATATAAAGAAGAAAAGAAACTATTTCAACCAGAGGAAATTTCAGCAATGGTATTATCTCATATGAAAGAGATTGCACAAGGGTTTCTTGGACACGATGTAACAGATGCTGTAGTAACCGTTCCGGCCTACTTTAATGATTCTCAACGACAGGCAACTAAAGATGCTGGCAAGATAGCAGGTTTAAATATATTGCGTATTATAAATGAACCAACCGCTGCGGCTATAGCATATGGTATTGATAAAAAGAAAGAGGAGAAGAATGTATTAATTTTTGATATGGGTGGAGGAACGTTTGATGTATCTATCTTAAATATTGACGAAGGTGTATTTGAGGTAAAAGCTACTGCAGGAGATACTCACTTAGGAGGAGAAGATTTTGATACAATATTAGTGAATCATTGTGTGCAAGAATTTAAGAGAAAAAATAGAAAAGATATTAAGAATAATAAAAGGGCTATGAGAAGATTACGGACAGCGTGTGAAAGAGCAAAACGAACACTGTCATCTTCAACTACAGCTTGCATAGAAGTAGATTCTTTATACGAAGGTATTGATTATAGCAGTACACTATCTCGTGCTAAATTTGAAAGCCTTTGTAATCATTTATTTACTAAATGTTTATCTCCAGTTGAAAAAGTTTTGCGTGATTCTCAGATATCTAAAAATAGTATAGATGAGGTTGTATTAGTTGGGGGTTCTACAAGAATTCCTAAAGTACAATCTCTCATATCGGAATTCTTTAATGGAAAAGAATTATGTAAATCGATTAACCCCGATGAAGCTGTAGCTTATGGAGCTGCAGTACAGGCATCTATTTTAAGTGGAAATACAGATGACAACTTAAATGATTTATTACTACTAGATGTTGCTCCATTAAGTTTGGGATTAGAGACAGCCGGGGGCGTAATGACAAAACTTATTACACGGAATACAACTATTCCTGCAAAAAAATCACAAACGTTTTCTACTTATGCAGATAATCAGCCGGGAGTATTAATTCAGGTCTATGAGGGAGAAAGAACATTAACCAAGGATAATAACAAATTGGGAGATTTTCAATTAGATGGTATTCCTCCTGCTCCAAGGGGGGTTCCTCAAATTGAAGTAACATTTGATATTGATTCTAATGGAATTTTGAATGTAACCGCAATGGATAAATCTACTAATAAATCTAATAATATCACTATTACAAATGATAAAGGAAGATTGTCTAAAGAAGAGATTGAAGAAATGGTAGCAAACGCTGAAAAATTTAAAGAAGAGGATGATAAACTCAAGGCTAAAATAGAAGAGAAAAATGGGCTAGAGGGTTATTTATATAATGTAAAAAGTAGCTTAGATAAAGAGGAGTTTGCTTCTAAAATAGCAGATGATAAAGACGAACTTATTAAATTAGTAGATGAAGGATTGTCTTGGTTAGATGATCATCAGGATGCTGAACTAGAAGAATATAAAGCAAAAAAAGAGGAGCTTGAAAAAATAATCTCTCCTATTATGGCAAAAGCGTACCAACAAAGTGGTGAAGGAGGAATGCCTGGAGGAATGCCCGGAGGAATGCCTGGAGGAATGCCCGGAGGAATGCCTGGAGGAATGCCCGGAGGAATGCCCGGAGGAATGCCTGGAGGAATGCCTGGAGGAATGCCTGAACAAACTGAACAAGCAACTTCTTCAGAGGGACCTACTATAGAAGAGGTCGATTAATTCATTAAATTGAAATATAATTGATTCATATTTCGATTTAAAAACAATATTTATATTTTAATATAATGAAAGTAATAGTTTTACCAGAAGCCTATATTAATAATACTACTGAGTTAAATATTACAAATACTTATCAGGCAATATTAAACAGTTCTATATTAGAAAAATACCAAGAAGAGATATTACAATATAAAGATGGTTGTATATTTAAATTAGTAAATAATAATATAGAAAACGGTATTTATATAGAAGAGTTTATATCATGTAGTGAATTTTCAGCCCCTAAAGATACAATTTATGTTTCTAATATGATATATGATAAATTATTATTATCTCACGGAGATATTTCTCAAAAGTTAGAAATAGAAATATATACACCACCACAAGCAACTGATATAGTACTTCAATTAAGTGATATATCTTTATTAGATGGGTCTATTAAAGAGAGGTTAGAAGTTATTATAACAAAAAACTATAAATTTCTTAAAATAGGCACAGTTATAGATATAGATGATAAATATGTAACAGTTACTAAGTTAGAACCATATGATATATGTATGGTAAATAATACAGATATAAATGTTCAGTTTGAATATAATCATATAGCTGATACTGCTTCTAATACAAACAGTCATTCTAAAATAATATCAGATAATGTACATAATTTAGACGAAGAAACAGAGGACTCTCCTATTACCATTGAAGAGTTACGAAAAAAGCGGCTGGCATTTTTTACGAAATAATAAATAGATTTTCTGTTTATATAATAAGTGATGTCTGCTAATCCAATTCAAACAAATGCTGAATTACAACAAACAGCAGAGAATTTACGTCTCAAGGTACAAGACTTTCAAAATCAGTTATTAAACAAGTTTAATAAAATAGAAGGAGCTCAGGGAGCATATTTGAAACTAATAGAACAGCGCAAAAGAGCTCTTATGATAATTAATAAAAATCCTGCATTATTTATAGGTGCTTTTATAACACTATTAAGTATTTGTGTATATTTTTTATTTATTTACAAGCGTGTGGATCGATTTTTAGCCCGAACTAACATTTATGAAATTCAAGCAAATTCAATTAAAGATAGCGAAGAAGTTATGAATGGTAATTTTAAATTATGTGATTTTTATGTTGCATCATCGTATAAGTCATTTTTACCTTGTACTAATTACTATGATTATTCGTCAATACAATCTGTAGAAAAAATGATAAGATTAGGAGCAAGATTTATAGACTTAGATATTTTTAATAAATCTTTTGATGAACATACCGAACCAGTCATTTGTACAGGAACTGAAATTGGTAATTGGCAGTACACTACATATATAACATTAGAGGATACTTGTAAAATGATTGCCCAAACTGCATTTAATAGTACATTAGTACATAATGCATCGGATCCCTTTTTTATATGTTTAAATTTTAAAACTTGGTATAATAAAGAAACTATTAGTAAATGTGCAGAAATTATTAAAAATCATTTTCAACATAAATTACTGTCTCCCGACTATGGATGGCAAGGAAGAAATACAAGTGCCAATATAGCTTTGGCACCAATTAAAGAACTATTTAATAAATTAATAATTATTTCCACGGGTGATATACAAGGAACAGATATGGATGAATTATGCAATTTACATCCAGAGAAAAATATTAACTTAAGAGCATATACAAATAGACAAGTAAAAGACAGTTATAACCCATCTGAACTAAAGGAATATAATAAACGTAATTTAACTTTAGTAACTCCTGATTTTAATAGTAGAATAAAAGAAAATTATAATTTTTATACACCTTATTATCTTGGATGTCAGTTTATATGTATGAATTATACAGAACCTACCGAATATATGAAAGCCTATGCAAAACGATTTCAAAAATGTAGTTTTATATTAAAACCACTTAAATTAAGATATAAACCAATTACTATACCTAAACCATTGAAACAGGATAAAAGAGTATCATTTGCACCTAGAAGTGTTGTTACCCCTATCGCAACTATTAAATTTTAAAGTTCTACTGAATAATCATATTCATCAATATTATCATCTGGTATTGCATAAGGTATATCATAACTTCCAAATAATAATTTATCTTGATTACGTAATCGTATATACCTTTTACATTTAGGATAATAAATATAAATAATGATTATAAGCGAATATCCTAGAAACATAAATAACATTCCCCATAAAAAATAATAAATATCATCTTTATGATTAAATTCAAGCATATAATTATTATATGATTGAATTAAGTTTAAATTCTTATTTGTTCTTCGTATTTTTCAAGAGCCTTCTCAAAATTAGGTAGAGGTGTAAAAACTATTAACCTTTTAGTTTTCATCAACTCTGACACCTCCTTATAAGAAAGCTTTAAATATTTCATTAAATATGAACATATTATAGTTGCCGAACGTTGCTTTCCAGCATAACAATGTACAAATATAGACTTATTTTCTAATAAATTTTTATGTAAAAAATCAGATGTTTTATCTAAGTATTTAAACATGTTATCGATCTCATCTTGTTCTAAATTATCTTCTATTCGAATTCTAATATTTTGAGTATTTTTGGAATAGAAAGGTATATTAGTACTACAGTTAATGATTACATCAATTTGTTTTAAGAATTCACTATTTCTAGAATCTATTATGTTACCAAGCCATAAATTAGGAATTATTTGTGTCGCCATAATAAGTGTTATATAAAATATAGGTAATATTATTCATTGTTATCCTTAGTTTTTTTTTCTCTAAACCGGTTTTTATAATAGTGTTGTATTGTCCTTAATTTATCGATAATATCGGTCTGTGTTTCAATAAAATTCTTAATAAATACATTGTTACTAGGTAAAATAAATGTTCTTTTAGTGTAAATAAAAAATTTTTGGTCGTTTGATAGTATATAAAAACACTCTATTAATCTGGACATTAAATAGTAATATAATTGAAGTATATGCAAGCTTGTTATGAATTTTGTCTTAGATAACTCTAACCCACCTAAACGACAAATGTTATATACATAATGTTCAAATAACTGTTGTTTTGGAGTAGGTTCGTTGCCATATTTATTCATATCTTCTTTAAAGATTTTTTTTGTTTTATTATCCTTATCAAATAGGCAAATATCTACTTGTTTTGTAAATTCAACCTTTTTTTTAGTTAGTACTGATTTTTTATAGTTAGTATTTATAATAGTTATTTCGGAAGAAGTGGTATTTGTAATATACCACTTTTGTTGAAATAAGGTTGTATCTACAACCGTATTTATAGGTGTATATTTTATAATAAGATTAGTCATATAGTATAAAATATATAAAAGTATTATTTAGATAAATTTTGACGCACTGTCCGAAGCCTTGTTATATAAATTAATAGATTGTTCTGCAACTTGTTTATACAGGGGGTCTTCGCCAATTAGAATTAATATACCTCTTGACATTATCCAAACTATAGATACAAAACCTATCAAATAAAAGAACCACCTAAGCGGCTTGCTTAAGTTCATATTAGCAAATAAAAGAAACATTATTAAAATAGCTACAACTATATGTATTATCCCTTTTTCTATTTTATTATCTTTTAATTGGAATTTTGGAATTTCATTTTCTAATGCTGAAATTCTACTTAATAAGCCACTAATTCTATTACTATTATTAGTAATCTGTTTATTATCGGCAACGTTTTCTTCACTTGTTTCACCTTCAAAGGGTTCTATGTAAGATGGTTGATTTGTCCAGTTCATATATATATATATATATATATATCTATTTTAATTCTATTAAATCTAAAAATATTCGATCATTATAATGTAAAGCAGCTATATCATCAATATATGAATAATTTATACAATGATATTGTTGAACGGTATCTTTTATATTTTCTATTCTTTCTTTACTCAAAGGTGTTATTTTAGGTACAAGATTAAAAGTACTTGCTTCATCTGAAAAAGACGAAAAATAACTACCAATAATCAAATTGCATTTTGTTAATATTAAAAAATCAACAATAGCATCTAACATACCATCTGTATCATTTCGATGATAAGACCTGGGAGTAGTAGTTGTAATAGAATGATCTGGAAATTTTTTTACAATATCGTCATATATTTCGCTTGAATTAGAAATAAGAATAATATGTGTATTTTCAGAAAAACGGACCTTGTTTATAATTGAATAAAAAGAATTAACAGGCGAGTTTTTTACAAAATTTACAATAGGGTTATGTGTAATATCTAACTCATCAAATTGCTTTTTAACGTCTCTATAATGAACACCTATTCGTATTGAATCTTGCTTAAATAAGTTAGGGTTGTTCAATATAAAGTTATTCATTCGATTTTCAATATCTTTAGAAAATATTAAACTTTGATAGAATCCCCTTTTTTTATTTAAATATTCTAGTCGTGTAATGGATGAAACTTTGAATTCGTGTCCACCTTCTATTAAAATGTAATCATAAGTATGTTTTGTATCTTGAAGTACCTGATCAATTTTATCAAATATAGAGTTCGTATGCACTCTTCCAAAATAACAATATTGACTTTTTTGTATATCTTCCATAGTAATCAATTTTAAATTATTATTTTCTGAAAAAATATCTCTATAGGATATTGCACACTCTTCACTTGGTTCCCAACATATATACACCGGTAACTTAATATAATCGCTGTATATTTTTGCAGATGCTATTATTTTAATTCTATTACCAAATCCTTGAGTAGGTATTACAATTAACCCTTTAGTTATCATATTTATATTTATATTTATATTATCTTTAAATCTAATTTGTTATATCTAATGATATATTTGTTGGGCTATGAAAATCAGATATATTACTTATTTCAGATGATACATTATCTATTGATAAATCATAGTAATTATTTGTATATTTTATATCAAAAAACTTTATAATTTCTAAAATATCTTTTGGGGTTATAGCTTCTTGAATCATTTCTTTTAGTATAATAGATGGTTTAATGGTTTCTATTACATAATCATTATAATTAGGCTCATATATATTTTTAAAAAAAGGCAATGTAGATAATTGAGAATATAGTTCAAACGACATTAAATACATATGTAATATTTAATATGTATAATTATTTTTAAAATAATATTATTTATTTTAAGGTTATATAACACTAAATGGATTATTTAAAAATAAATTTTTGTAATATATTAAACTTAGCTAACCCAAGATGTTATAATAGAATAACAAAAAATATATATATAGGTGATTATAAATCTAGCTATAATAATAAATATTTTGATGTTATTATTAATTGTACAGATTCATTGCCATTTTATTCAAAGAATACTATAAATAGGAGGTTTCATATAAAGGACGATTTATCATTTAAGTCAAATATACAATTCTTAAAACAAATCGGATCTTTATTACAATTTATACATACATATGATCAGATGAATAAAAAGATTTTAGTACATTGTCACGTAGGAATGCAGAGATCAGCTGCAGTAATAGCAAGTTATTTAATGAAATATCATAATTTGACTTGTAATCAGTCAAAATCTTATATTAAACGTCAACATCCAAGGGCCTTTTTTACAGGGTCAAACTTTAACATAGCATTATATACCATTGAGAAGAATATAGATAATTAGGCACATAATCAATAATTATTTAAAGTTTCATTTACAAGATATAGTATGAGTTTTCCACCATTACCTTCACTTTCATTAAATGTATCTAAATTAGATATCAGTGAATTAACAATTAAAGAAATTGATTTTTCAAAACATTCTATAGAATCATTATATAATCTTTTTATAAGTATATTTATTTTACTATTAATACAAACAATATTACTGTGTTATTCCAATATTAAGAAATATAGACCACGCTATAAAAAGGTTTTATTATCAGGAGATACAATATAATATATATATATGGTATATGTACAACAGGCCTATATTAAACAGCAATTTAATAGGGGGATCTAAAAATAATAATCTAGCACATATTCGCAATATATTAGATTCAGGAACAAGAAAAGAAATATTAACAATATGGCATACTTATTATGCACAACCTTTTTTTAATGGAACTAAATGGGTATCTTCGGATTCTTTATCTAAATCACAATTAATATCAGATATCAGAAAGGCTATTAAATCATCTGTAAAAAAGAAATCACCTGTAAAAAAGAAATCTCCTGTTAAGAAGAAATCACCTGCTAAGAAGAAATCACCTGTAAAAAAGAAATCACCTGCTAAGAAGAAATCACCTGCTAAGAAGAAATCACCTGCTAAGAAGAAATCTCCTGTAAAAAAGAAATCACCTGTTAATAAGAAGTGTATATCTGACCAAACAAGAATTAATAATATATTACAAAAGGGTTCCAAAAATGATCTCTTAAATTTATGGAATATGTATTATGCATCTCCATTTTATAATGGGAAATCATGGGTATCTTCATATTCTTTAACAAAAGCACAATTAATATCAGATATAAAAAAGGCTACTAAAAACAAAGGGGGGTCTTTAGATAAACCTAAATTAGGAAGAAAATCAAAGAGACCATCAAAAGATATTGTAAAATGTGGAAAGGTTTTCAAAAATTCCGTCACAAAGAAATATGGTAAAACTAAAAGATTAAGTGCAGGTACATATTATAGAATGTATAATAAAGATAAAAGTTTAGGAGACAGGTGTTATATACGCTCAGGGGTTAATGAATTAAAATGTTTATTAAAAAGGTCAAATGGTACAGTATATTGGGCATCTAAAAATAAAAGCGGTAAAGGTCAAAAAAAATGTTCAGATTGGACCGAAAGATGTCAACATAGTTCAAATAGATCAAAACCAAAAATAAATAATTCCAAAAAAAAATCTAGTATAGGATGCTGACGCTAACGTTATCTTATATAATTTAAATATTAACATCCTATGACGATTTTTATACTAAAATAGTGTGATAAACTGAGGATATGATTGCTTATATAGTTCTTTAAATAATAATAAATTGTTATTTTATAAAATAACTATTTATACACAAGTAAGACTAATATTATTATCAATCTTACCTAAATGACACAGCATTTAAAAAATTTAAAAACTGGAGGTGAAATAATATATAATAAATTGATAGATCATAATGTAAAAAATGTATTTATGTATAGTGGAGGTGCTATTATGCCATTAATAGATGCATTCTATAATGGCCCTATTAAATATTATGTTAATAATCATGAACAAAATTGTGGGCATGCTGCTACAGGATATGCTAAATCTTCTGGAAAAACAGGTGTGTTTATTGTAACAAGCGGGCCAGGCATAACCAATAGTGTAACTCCTTTATTAGATGCTACGAATGATAGTACTCCATTAGTTGCATTTTCTGGAAATGTATCTTTAAAAGCAATAGGTACTAATGCATTTCAAGAAGCACCTGCAGTTGATATTACAAAACCAGTAACTAAATGGAGTTATTGTGTTGAAAATATTAGTGAATTACCAGATGTAGTTGATGAAGCATTTCGGGTGGCAAATGATAAAAAAAAAGGCAGTGTTCATATTGATTTGCCAAAATGTGTTATTTCGGATAAATGTTTTACTAAAAATAAACCTGATTATTCAACTAAAATGTATGATGAAGAACGTTTAGGGTCAAGTTTATATAGTATACAACTATATAATGCAGCTAAGCTAATAAATAATTCTACCAAACCAATTTTATATGTAGGTAAAGGATGTTTAGATGCAAGTGAAAATTTACTTAAATTTATTAATAGATCTAATATTCCTATAACCACAACATTACACGCAATGGGAATTATAGACGAAGACCATCCTTTGTCATTAAAAATGTGTGGAATGCATGGGAGTGCATATAGTAATTTTGCATTACAAGAGGCCGATTGTATTATTGCATTAGGTTCCAGATTTGATGACAGAACAACAGGTAATTTAGATTATTATGCCCCAAATGCAATAAAAGAAGGAATTATACACGTTAATATTGAACCAAATGAATTAGGTAATATTGTAAATTCTAAATATAATTTCGAAGCAGACTGTAATGAGTTTTTAAATATGATAACTCCTTTAATTAAATATAGATCAAGATCTAAATGGATAAATACTATAAATAATTGGAAGGATACATATCGTCATAAATATATACCCGCGGAGTATAAAAAAATAAAAACACAGCAATTTTTGGAAAAACTGAATAAATATGTTAGAGATAAAGATGCTATATGTACAACAGGCGTTGGTAATCATCAAATGATGTCTTGTCAATTTATTAATTGGAAATTTCCAAAACAGATTATATCTTCTGGAAGTTTAGGAGTAATGGGGGTTG
>MDTG01227511.1_pt1 | contig 51815 bp, 55 predicted proteins | sample 811421 | NCBI WGS metagenome assembly MDTG01 (sample SAMN05326645, study PRJNA326480) | marine metagenome | isolation source: seawater | place: Pacific Ocean: South East | collected 2011
ACCATAAATTTGCTGTAAATTATGATAACGAAGATAAAGCAGAAGTCTTGACAGAAGTCTTGAATGATGTTAAACTATTACTACAACCAACAACGAATAGCGAGATTCATTAATGAAGTATAAATCTTTTATCAACAAACTCAAGAAGCGACTCGACACTAAGGATTTGGATATTACTACTGATGAGTTCGGTGCCAACGGACGGAGAGAGTGGCTAGTCTATGGTGACACAGTAGCTCGCTGGCATGTAGAGCCATCTGATTATAGAGATCCAGAGTCAGAACTTGTAGTGTCGAGCTTTCATACTAAGGGTGTGAGCCAAGAGTCTGACCCACACACTGACTATTACCCTGGAACCTATTGGCAAAACGCCACGCAGTTGATTGATCGACTCGTACCGCCGCCACCAAAGTTTACTCCTGGTGTGCTTGTCCGAGGTAAGCTGGAAAACAAGCGAGCCAAGCGCATGGGCTACGCAGGAAAGACTGCACTGGTCACCAAAGCCAGCGGGAAATACATGAGCTTGCAGTTTGTATCCAGCGAAGACAATGAATGGTTCAATAGTACAACTGGCTGGAACGGAATGTCATATGCTGTCAGAGACTTCGAGCTAGTATCGGGATGAAAGAGATTTACAGGGTCCGTTATCGAATCGGCAAAGAAAGAAGTCATGAGATTATCGCGACAGAAAAGATTTGCCAGAAAAAGATAGCGGACCTTAAACGGGAACACGGGAACAACATTAAGTTTTCAAAAATGGTGGTGGCAAGTAGTCACCCGAACGGAGCACCTCATGTATAATTTTATTTTAGCAATTCTTTTTGCATCAGTTATGTTTATTCTTGGTAATGCGGTAGGCATTGACGGAGTTATTGAAATAGGCAACAAAATCTCTGCTCTTTTTTCAAAATAAGTGCTTGACATTTTTACGATTGTAGTATATAATGCTCAAACAATAAAACAATAGGAGGTTAAACAAATGTCTACAACTGATATCATGAAAGCATCGTTGGTGCTCGTAGGTTACTTTGGCTTTATCGGAGCCGCAATTATGTCCACTGTAGCCTAAACTGCAAGGGCCACTAGCTCAACTGGCAGAGCATCGGACTTTTAATCCGCAGGTTCAGGGTTCGAGTCCCTGGTGGCCCACAAAAATCTTACGAAAGGAGGAAAAAATGAAGCCGAATAAAAAACTATCTAATTTATGTTTCTTTGCATCACTCGCATCAGTTGCCGCTTCTATCGTTACATGGGTAACGGTTGGAGAGGCTGACCCAGCACACGCAGAGCGTTTTGGTATTTTCATTGGTCTCTGGGCGCCTACTTTAATGGCTATGTCCAACCACTATAAGGAGTAGTTAGTTATGAGTCAAAATCTAATAGAATTTTTGAAGGTATTTTCCATTGTGGGAACCTTTTCAACTCTTCTACTTTTGGGTCACAACTACATGTGGAAGCTGGTTGAAAAAGACCACGAGGATAATAAACAAAACAATAACGTGTTGGATTTTCCAAAAATTGTCCTAACAGGGAAAAGAGTACCTAATGATCCCGATTTCATTGATTATGATGGAATGGGAAACCAGGGACGATTTCCAAAATCAGAACGCAAGTAGTTCGTCGGGGCGTAGCGCAGCCTGGTAGCGCACCAGTTTTGGGTACTGGTGGTCGGAGGTTCAAATCCTCCCGTCCCGACCAACTTGGCTAGGTGGTGGAATCGGTAGACACAGGAGACTTAAAATCTCCCGACTTCGGTCGTGCGGGTTCGAGTCCCGCCCTGGCTACTCTTGAAGGAATAAAATGAATGATTATCTTGTATGGTACAGGAAACCATATGATACATGCGATAGAATTTGTGCAACAGCTAGAAACTACCAAATGGCAGAACGACTGGCTAAGTCTGTTTACCTTGATTTAAGATCAAGGGGCAAAGAAGTCACAATAGTTGGTGTGAAGAGGTCAGAGTCAGGTGTTTTGTACTCTGATGAAGATTTTGATTATCGCTGGGTTGTTAAAAAAAGTTCTTGACAAGATAGCAAGTATTTGGTATACTTAAAGTATACAAAATGAGCATTTTGCCTCAGTAGCTCAGTGGATAGAGCATCGGACTTCTAATCCGCAGGTCGTAGGTTCGACTCCTACCTGGGGCGCAAATTTTTAATTGGAGTGTAACATGGAATTTCTTGGTAGTGTACTCACTATTGCTGTCGGCCTTTGGGTTGGGCAGTGTTTGATTGATTGGTGGAGAAAACAATGAAAAGGTATTTAGAAATGTACAGTGGAGACTTTCTTGCGGTGTCCCGACGCGACATTGAGCGAGCTACACGAGCAGAGCTTGTCGATTACCTTGAATCACGCGGCTCCGCTTGTTACGATGATGAATCAACAGAGCTGCTTCGATCAGCCGCGCTTGATGATTGGGATGGTGAATACAATGGCTAATTATTCAAATAGAGATATTGACAGACTGTATGAACAGTACAACCCTAATCGAGTCAAGTCAGGAGACTTGGTCCTTGTAAACCTAAGTCACGCAAGATATTCAGCACGAGTTGTTGGATTATCTCTTGACATTAAGAATAAAAAGGTGTATGCTGATCTAAAGTTAGTTGAACAAGATAGACGTCACCCTATTCGAGTTGACGTTGCAGACTGTACGGTTTCACCAGGTCCATTATATCCTGGTCATCATCATTGAGGAGTGGTAAGATGAAAGATGTTGAATTTTCAATGGGCAGTGCTCGTCGAGTAGCTCGTCAAATTGTTGACATGAAAGACGACAAGCGCAAGGCTTTGTTGAGAACTTTCCCAACAGACTTGAAGTGCAAAATTGTTGAAGAGATGGTAAGCATTAGACTGGAGCGACTGCGAGGACCAGACGGAATGATTCGACCAGGAAAGGTAAGTAACCGATGAAACGAGTAAGTAATTGTGACGTAGCCCTAGCATGGGCGCAAGGTGAAGCCGCAGTAAGCCACACGGGGAACTTGAGCACAGATGGTAAAGCTATCTTCTCTTATGAACTACAGATTGGCGACACTGCGGAGAACGGAAAAAAGTTCGTCCGCGACTACACGGCGCGAGGTAGCTATGGCTTTCAATCAATGACCACATCACAGCATGTCGGCATGTTGCGTTACATTCGTGGAGCCAAGGAGCAACCGATCGTCATATGAGTGATATCAAGCCTGGTGACATGGTTCAAGTTTGGGATTGGCAAATTAACAAGTCAATAGCTACTAGACTAAACTTGCACGGTATGGTAGGCTATGTTATTAAAGATCAAACTAAAGGTAAGCCTCCAGGATTGCTTTGGGAGATAATCACTTTCGAGGGTGATACACCAAATAGGCATGTCATAAACTCCGATTGGCTAATCAAAATAAATGATGCTTCGGACATAAAAAAAAAGACATAGACCCCTAAAAAAGTTCTTGACTTTTGGTTAAAAGTTTGACATAATGTATATACAAACAATGAGGGATTAACAAAAACGAAAGGATCTCATTATGAAGTGGTTATTCAAACTGGAACGTGACCTTGACCTTGACATGCCAACAGCTTGGACTGGCTACGTTCACGCCGACAACAAGAACGAAGCACACGCGGCTATTCTTGCAAAGTTGGGTGTTGACAAGATGCCAGCCAACACGATTGTTACAACGCAGGCGGACATTATCGCAGGTAAAGCGCCGAAAAAGCTCCGTCGCCAGTCTACGAGTAAGCCAGCAGCTAAGAAGATGAAAGCCTTTGAAGATGTTGGAATGACGTTTGATCAAGCGGAAGACCTACTCAAGAAGTTTGGATTGAAATAATGGGTATTTGGTTTACATTGAAAGGGAAGCCAATGTTAAGATATCCATACACAACGTACTTGGGTCGAACAAGTAAGTGGGGCTTATCGTTGAAGAAGTTTAGCCTTCGTGTTAGCTCCGATACCACAACACCATACCACATTCTTCATGTGGGTCCGTTCGAGTTCTTCTCTCGCCCGCGCACACGCGACATGGATTGGTTCTAATGGGTTGGGTAGGAACAGTTGCGGTTTACGTTTTGTTCACAGCGTGTTTAATCTTGGCACTAACATGCTTCATTGGTAATGATAAATAATGATTGTTTCATTGATTATGACTTGGGTTGCATTGTATTTGTTACACAAGTATTATTGACGATGCCAATCGCCGGTATTTTTTTTGCGAAATAGGCTAAATAATACTTGACAAACGCTAGTAACTCGGGTATAATGGTAACACAAACAATCGAGGAAGATAAATGAGAACAGTAAACGAGATGATTAAGTATTATAAAGATATGCAGTCTAGACCAAGTTCATCGTATATGGTTGATGAAGTCGAATGGCAATACAAAGACATGGCTAAAGGTGGCACAGGTGGTGACTTAGGTTTCGAGAGAGACGGTGAAACTACTTGTCGTGGTATCAATTACAAAGGTTATCCAGACTCGTTCTTTCAAAAAGTTTGTGAAGGAATGGGATGGTTACCACGTAAAGAAACCATAACATTAGAAACGTATTCATCGGATCCGATGTAAGCGTTGCCCGTGGGGGACATAGACCAGAGCATGATCATGCGTGGTTGCGTAAGCGTGGGAGTGATTCCCAGGGTAGGCTATGTCCAGTCGCGAGAAGTTGGGAACTCGCGGTATTTTTTTTGTGAAATAGGTAAAAAAGTTCTTGACTTTTCTACCAAAATTTGAGATAATACTTGTATTGAGAATGAGGGATTGGCTTTTATTCTCAACATTCAAAACGGGCATAGCCCACAATACCTTGAAAGGGTAAACATCATGAAGCGTATCGTAAGCAACATTCAAAACCTTGGTTTCACTATCATGAACGAAACAGTCGAGGGCAGCAAGCAAAAGCCTGCTGGTATCGTAATCGATCAAACCCTTGTAAACGGTGAGTCACAAGGCGTAAGCGTTCGACTCATCAACGGCAAGCAACGCTCTGCTGCTGTCAAGCTCGACCGAGCAGCACTCGGTGATCTTCAAGAAGCACTTAACGAGGTGCTGTCTAAAGAAGATGCATAAAGTGTCGTAACTAGGCTTATGGGGTTGTGCCTGGCCTTTCAAAAAAACAACCCCACTAAACCACAACAATCGTCGGGAGCAATAAAGAAAAATGTTTAATTCAGATAAAACCAGATACTTGAGAGATACATCACACGTTGCCAGTCGGGCGATTATCAATAGAAAGCACACAACCAGACAACAACTTTCGGGAGTAAAGAAATAATGTTTGTTCAATCACACACAACGACTCGACAAGAACACAAGAATGGTTTATGTATTGCACAGCGCAGAGGAGGAAATGAAACTCTTGTGCAATGGCAAAACGGCGACCAACGCTGGCTTGATACAAAAGACATCGACGGCAAGGTTACACTGGTTAACCCTAACCATACAGCACAGGAGATTGATTACTTTGGCTAAGAAAAAAAACTCTTCTGTGTCTAAAGCGTGGGCTAAAACAAAAAAGAAGTAAATAAAAAAAGTGTGTAAAGGCTAGTAATACAAAAAAGAAAGTTATTACTTTACCTGATTATACAAAAAATGTTTGTGGTGAAGTGTGGTAATAGGTGTAAAGGGGTGTGATTAAATACATACACAATCCCATTTTGCAACGTAAATTATCGCACACCACCATGAACACAAAGGTTAAATGGTGTTATAATGTTAACGTGCGGATCCTTACAATTTACAGTAGATTTATATTACATGGGTTTAGTTAAGCTGCCGAGCTTGCACGAGATCTCATACTACTTGACTAAGTGCCAAGTGTTAACATAATAGCACCCATCACGCAGAGTATGGTGTGATGTAATGAAAAGACCTACACGTCAGGCACGTAGCCGGTGTAGGCAACTGTAGGGAGGAGCAGCACATGTAGACAAAGGTGCGCATGTGTGGGTGTCGAACCTACAGGTAGGGTATTGTGGTTGAAGGTAATTAAATCTCCTACTTTATCCTACCTGTAGGTGGATGTGGTGAGATGTAGGCAAGGGTAGGACATGTAAGGAAATGTAGGTATAGTAGCTACAAAGATGCCCTAGGCAAGCTGGGGTGGCTTACACTAGGGCTAGGTGGGACTTTATTTGCGCTTGGTCTTAGACCATGAGGCGGATACTGTTCTGGGTCGTCGAGGTCTAGCCATGTCGAACCCCCAACCGATGCGCGTGAGCGCAACCTGGCGCCCTGATACCTTCAAGGTGATAATGGGTCGCGATATCATCGAACCCCATCTTCGCCGCGATTCGAGCGCGTTTAAACCACGTGTCGCGCTTGGAACCGTTAACAACTTCATAACTGTGACCCATGAATTTGTGGGTGAAATACATATTTAATACTCCAATAAATTAAATCAAAAAGGGTGAATCGGCAGTTTCAAGACTTGCCGAGGTCATACCGTAGGCTAGAAATCGCCTTCAGTGGCTAGGATTTCTGTGACCGCTTCAAGCAGGTCCACACAAGCCTGACGGTCGAGCTTGACCGCCGCGGACTTGCGCCCACCATTAACGAGGCGGAACGATACCGCAGCCGACTTACCATTGAGAATGGTTTGGTCGATGGTCATACCCGCCTTCTCGTCCTCGTTGAGGATAGCAAGTGCAAGGTTTTGAATGTTGTTTTTCTGTCGTCGTAATGCCATGATAAGCACCTTTCATATTGTGACCCGTAGGTCGGTTGAATGAATAACCCAGCCTTATTGCCGAATTACTCCGTAATTATAACATAATTGAAAAGGTCTGTCAAGAACTATTTTCGTTTTTTTTGTTTTTTTTTGTCTTGACTTTGTTTTTCCCCTTTCCTCTTTATGTGTATATTATACCATTTTGATTTTGAAATTGCAATTTACGTGTAGTAAACCCTTGAAATTATTAGAGAAATCGACTCAACCTCGAAATTAAAAACGTGACCGTAAGAACCCCAATGATTCCGCATAGTTAGAGCGCCCACACGTCAGGAAAGGTAGCGACAGCGTCTACCTTTGCATACATATGCCTACATCAAAATGAAATAAATTAATTTTTTTTTGTTTTTTTTTTTGGTGTGCATTTATTAACGGTCGGAGACTCGACTACGTTTGCCTACACCAACCTACATCATCACACATCAACCTACTCGACGGAGTGTCGAAGGCAACTCGACGAAGTGTCGTATACGATAAGCTCAATGATTTCGCATACTTACAAGACGTGTAGGTAAAGGTCGGGAGAAGTAAATAAAAATACTACACCAGCATACATGTAAGATGTAGGACAAGGTAGGACAAAAGGTTACAGTTATTTAATTAACTTGTAAACAAATGTAATTAAATGTAAGATAAAAACTTACATGTAGTACACTGTAGGTACCCCCCCTCCCCCCTACCACATGTAGCCGAATGTAAGTCCTATACTACATGTAGGTGGATGTAGGTGCGCTAGATACACGCATAACACCGATGAAAATTTTCCAGATTTAAGAATTACTTTGTTTTTACGTAAACTATTTAAAGAGTGTAAAAGGAGAGGCCCATGAAAATTACAGAAAAAAAATTTCAGCATTTTGAAAACCTAATAAAAGAAGAATTAGCTAGTCTCTTAAGCGAACAAGAACAAGAACCATTTAAATCATTTTTTCAAAAGTACTTGGGGGATTACGAATTCGACCCTAAAAAGCTTTCATATGCAGAAAAAATGAAATTTGTGCTAAGAGCGTACAAGAAAACCAAAGAGGGTGCTAGCGATTTGAGCGATCATCAAGACGCCCTGAGGTACCTATTCTCTGAATCCTTGGCTAACCGATTGATTGACGCCTTTAATGATGATTCCTCCTTGAAAGATCTTGATGGAAACTGGCTAGATGATAAGAAAGCAGAACGCGTTTTTTATGTTCTTATGAGTAATCTTTTTTATAAACCGAAAGAGAATGCAGATCTAATACTTCCAGATGGCATGCCAGGAGACGTCAAAAAGATTCCACAAATACCACCCAAAGCTGTCAGAATGTTAGTCTTGGCGCGGCGCAAATTTGCAATTGACATGATAACAGGCCGGGAAAGTTACAGCGGCGCCGATGGGAGTGTTTCTTTCCAACGCGCTCGGACCCTCATAACTAATCAAACAGGTTTGGATCTTGATAATTTTGAGAAATTATTCGATGATGCCTGGGATATAGACTTAAAACAGCAAGGTCATTTTGCATCACGACAATTCATGATTAATCTAATGAAGTTAATCAGCGATGAAAACAATCGAATTAAAATAATAAAAGCTCAAGAATATGGTATCCGATGGGTCCCCGCCGAAAAAAAGTACGTCAAACGAGGCGTTAACGATCAAAAGATAGCCGCCGCAAAAGGCGCCGATGATATGGGACAGCCCGACGCACCGGCGACCGACGCACCGGCGAAAGGTACCGATGATATGGGCAACAATGACAATGATGAAGATCGCACTCAAACCGACAGTACGTCCGGTACCACTACTGCAACGACGACGCCGTCGACATTGCCGCCGACCAAAAAATCAAAAACTGCCTCACGCGGTGCTACCGACACAGCGCGCGCACCAACAAAAACAAAATTTTCTCTAAGCCAATTCGAGGCCGATGATAAGATCAGGCAAAAAGCTGTTGGTGAGCTAATGTTGCAACTTCAAAAAAGACTTAGCAAATTAGGTTTATACAAAGGTGAATCAGACAGCGTTTTTGGAAGAGGCACAGCTAGTGCTTTACGAAAAGCTTACTTTGTTAATAAACAATAAAATAATAAAGCTATAAAGCCAACAAGCCAATTTCAATTAACAGTAAGTTAACAGTAAGTAAAAAATAGCGCGAAAAAAATCGCGGGTTTTGCCCTAGTTAATGCAGGAGGTGGTCAAATGTTTAAAATAAAGCTGTTAATGCTCTCTCTCACCGGTGTTTTCTTGTCTTGCGGTGCAACCCCTAGCATCGATTCAGAAAGCGCCTCAAAAACTGAAGTAATCGTCCACTATAACGGTAAAGAAGTTTATCGAAAAAATTCAAAATACCTTAGCCGACAAGAATTAACAAATTTATCAAATTCTAAAAAAGATTTTATCATAATAATTTCTGCTCAATGGTGTTCCGCTTGCACTTTTACTGATAAAGCTATAAAGCAAGCTGAATTGAAAAAAAGAATCTATTATCTAAACCTTGATGAGCCGTGGGTCAAATATCTGGCAAGATTGTTGGAGATAAGAGGCGTACCTTTTTTGATGCATGTCGATAAGAATGGAAACACGGTAGCGAAAAAAACGGGCCCTGTAGCTGTAATCAATTATTTGGTTCCCCGTTTTAATTAACAAAAACTACTTACTTTGTGCAAAGTGAGAACCGTTCGATGAAAACAATAAAAATAAATTCTGCAGATTTAAGTGTAAAAGTAGTCTCGAAACCTGAAGAGATGGCAAAAGGCCTGATGGACGTTACTAAAATGCCAAAAAATGAGGGCATGTTATTTTGCTACCCTGAAGAAAAAATTTTAAGCTTTTGGATGAAGTCTACCCCTATCCCACTTTCAATTGCTTTTATCGATAAAAATAAAAAAATTATTCAAATTGAGGAAATGAAACCATTTGATGAGACAAGTATAAACTCTGATAGACCAGCGATGTGGGCTCTGGAAGTTAATAGTGGGTGGTTTGACGAAAATAAAATAAAAATTGGAGATACAGTTTCTAATATCTCAAACAAGTTTATAAAAATAAAAATTGTTAAACTGCCCCCGGAAGCTAAAAAATTAGCAAAAGAAATTGAAGATAAACTTGTTACCATGACAGCAATGGCACTAAAAACAAAATTAGGCGTCGATGCCAAACTAAAAAACATTCACGTAGATGTTAGTGAAGAAAAAGGTAAAGGATTATAATTATGAACTCAAAAATAAAAAAAATTATTATAGAAGAAGTGGAAAAACTTTTCCTAGGCAATTTAAATGAACAAATTGACAACAGTCAGATGAAACAGATTATCGCCAAGGTTAAACAAACCGATAGTAAAACAAGATCTGGTGAAACCTTAGCTGGGGCTGATGATGATGTGATAAAACTTGTGGCCAACATACAAGCAGCTGCAGGCTTAAAGGGGGATGATGTAGATGGAATTTACGGACCACAAACTCATGCAGCAATTATAAAAGCTCAGGGTGTTTATAAGGGATAGTTGTAAAAATGTATTATGTTTTTGATTTAGAATGGTAAAAAACTATTTATTTATGTTATAATTTTTAATCGCATGTTATGCAATAGGAGACTGTTAAGTGAAAAAAAGAAAAGTATCAATAAAAGTTTCAAACTTAAATTCATTGATTAGTGAAGAAATCAGCAAAATTTTACAAGAGCAAGCTTGGAGTTTAGTGAGCAATACTCCTGTTGGCAAATATTTTCAAAGATTTATTCTTCGAAGGTTCCAGCAACGCTCATACGGTGCTAGCGCTGATGCCGCTATGACAGCTCAAGCTTTTGGTAGAGGCGGGCAAATCATAGGCTCAGGAGAAGCCTCTTTTGTTATTTCTATGCAAGCACAGAGAGCGATTGCTGCAAGGTTAGCATCAAAAGCAGACGAAGTAAGCAAATTGCCGATTAAGCGTGTTGCTAAAGCCACTGCTGATAATGCTGCCGAAGTTGGTGCAGCGGCGACTAAGTCATCAGGTGAGGCAATGAAGCTTGTTGGTAAAAAAGAAATAGCATCTGAAATGAATAAAATTGGCCAATTAGCTCAAGATAAAGGAAAGGATGAAGTCATCAAAAATCTTGCAGCATCTACCACTGGTGAAGGTGCGAAGAAAACCGTAAAAGATATGCTTACAGCATCAACAAAACAAGCTTCGGGTAACCTTGCAAAAGCAGCTGATAATTTCGCGGAATGGCAAGGAAAACTTTTGGATGCAGAAATGGCGAAGGGTCTTGCTCAAAAGTTAGAGTCCGATGCAGCTAAAGGAATAACAGATGTACTAAATAGGCTTAGAAACCTCAAACAAAAACCGGGTACTGTCGTTGGTCAAGAAAAATTGGATTTATTCAATAAAGTCTCTAAGTTTGTTACCGATGAGCAGCCGGCGTTGGGAAAGGTCATCAACATGTCTGATTTGCAACAGGTTGCAAAATTAGCGGATGAGTTGAATTTAGCTAGAGAAACATTGAAATCTACTGTTGTTGGACGTGAAGCTGCAAAAAAGAAATTGGCTGGTGTGGTTGATGACGCAGGTCTGGCCGCACAAAAAAAGTCTAGTGCACAACAAGCTCTTGCCAATGCCGGAAAGCTCGAAAACAACGCTCTAGCTGCTTTTGAAGCTCTCAGTAAAGATAGCATGGCTACACAAGTTGTAGGAAGACAAGTGTTGGCTGCTATTGATGATGTTGCTAAGCAAGCGCTTGCTGTAGAATCTGCTGGTCAATGGGCTGCAAATCTTTCCGATGATGCAATCTTGGCAATACCAGGTGTTCAAAAAGCAATAGCGAACATGAACAAAAAATTAACCGGGGGCAATGTTCGTACTTTTGATGCTTTATTTACGCGTGCAGTGACCAACAAAAGTGCAATGGATCAAATTGTTATAAATTCTGTTAGGAGTAGCTTTGGTTTAATGAAAAAAGCCGCAGATGATGTATTTGATAAGGCTCTTGGAAATTTCGCCAAGAAATCTGCAGACAATCTTGATGATTTGATGAGGCAATCAGGAGTACAATTGGCACCAGGAACACTTGGGTCTAGCAAAGTTGGCGTACTCAAAATAGGTTTTGGCAAAGGTCTGCGGGCGACAACTATCGGGACACCAGAAACTATTTCTGCTCTTAGAACTGCATTTCAAACGCGCGGTACAGGCGGGATAAGAGGAACAATCTCTAAAGGATATAAACCATTTAGCGATGCTGTTGAACAAACTAGTAATGTCTTGGCGCGAAGAAATGCTTTAGGTAAAGGTGAGTCAGAATTAGCTGAAAAATTTTTAGCCGGCTTGGGGATTGCAACAGGTGGCGCGACAGGAGTATATCTTGCAGTTAAATTTTTTAATCTAGGCACATGGTTGTTTTCTGCTTGGTGGAGAGGAAAGCTTTCAGAAGAAGCCAAAAATTATGTATGGAGTCTTTTTGGAGCTAACCCAAATGCGACTGAAAACGAGAAAGACAAGGTGACGCGAAATGCTAACCAACAAACCAACAACGCGCGCAAAAAAGGAAACAAGCAAGTTAATCAATTCGATAACAATGCGCCACAAATTTTCGCCAATCTAGAATCAGCGGCGAAGGCGGCGAAGAAAAAAGAGTTAAAGATTGAACAAATCTCAAGCTCGACTCCATGGCACCCAATAAAAGATCAAAAGTATTATAAAAAACACTCAGCCAAGGGTTTTACCAAGATTTCAACAACACCTACTGCCCGGGCACTAAAAATTACCTTGAATGGCAAAACCGCGGGTTTTATTTATCCTTATATCTTTATTTTGTCCAAGCCCAATGATGCCGACCAAAAGAGATTTTTTTACAACCTTATGTATTTCAATGGTAATGAAATTGCTGAAAATTCTTTTGATAAAAGCACGGAAATTATATATAAATTTCCCTCGACATCGCCGCGTAACCAGCCTGTGCTTGATCAAGTAAACCAAAAAATAGCTGATAAATTAGATCCGGAAGAAAAATTTGGGATAAAAATTTCACAAGAAAATTTAAATTACTTAATGTACAATTATGACGCCCCGACAATTCGTCTCAACTGGGATCAAAAGGATCAAGGCCAGTAAAGGTTTAATTTTAAAATGGACAAAAACTTAAATTTAATTTTTAAAAAATACTTTAAAGAAAATGAAAAATTAATTCAAGAGTCTGGTCCATTAGCTTTGGTTCCTTTAGCTTGGTCAGCCATAAAATTTTACACATCTTGCGCCATTTTTCCAGAAGCGGTCGATGGGGCAGCAATCTTAGCTTCAAAAACACTTGCAGGAGTCGGTATAGGTGATGGTAACTATAATCCACAACTTAGCACCATGTTTAATTACGACCCTGACGGTGAAGACGGAAAGAGTGCAGATTATTACAGTAGGCCACCGTACGCCGGACCTGGTATGATAAAGGATGTAGGTTGGTTAACTACAGAGTTTGTTTCTATTGCCCAAGGCGCAGTGAATGGAATGAATCCTCAACAATACGTAGACTATTTAAACAAGTTTTGGGTATACCCTTCACCTAACATGTTAAAGCAAGGCATTACTTATACGTGGAGTCGGGCGGAAATGATAAGAGATAAGTTTTATTATCAATGGGTAGATGATGTAGTTGCGCAGGGTGATCTAGAGGCAAAAGAGTTGAGCAAAAGATTAAGGAAGCCTGGTCTCAGTTATAATCCACGGTCCACGCGTGATCGGGGCTCGGTGGACAAAGAAATAAAAGCCCAAATAAAAGCCCTTAAAAAACAATACAAAAAAAAGGGACAAGCAAGAGCGCAAAGAATTTGGGAGTATTGGATTGCTGACCCTAGAGGAACTAGGCATCCATGGATTAGATTTACCTATCGGAATGGTGATATATCAAACGGAATGTTTGTAGTTGACCCAAAAGGGTTGGCTTACACTATAATTCGAAGGTTCATGTTTGAAAGTTTCAGAGGATCTTCAGGTAAAGGGGAAAGCTTTACAAATGATCAATTTAGTAAGAATAGATATTCTGGAGGTAGAACTGTTGAACAAAGATATAAAACCATCAGATTAATGCAACTTAATTCAAACTACCCCGAAGGTCCTATATCAATTTATAAAAACTCACTTAAGTCACAAGTAAACGAATCGGAACAAAAAAGAGTTGCTGAAAAATCTGTTGCAGATTTTGAAACTTTAAACAACTGGGTAACATGGATCCCAAATGATAATAGATATCAAAATGAGATGGGTTTTATTAGTTTATTTGATATTTACAAAGACCAAGCTTCAAACCCAAATGATGTCAATGTGACTAAAGGCAAGTGGGTTGAAAAATCAGCTGACCAGCTAGAACAAGACGGAATTGCTGCTTTTAGTTTATTTCCAGATGAAGGAGACCCAAGAGCCAAGGGCAATCTTTTTGGGGGCAAAAATTTAAAAAAAGAATTTGAACTATTGTTCAAGGGAGCAGATTTTTCTCAACAACATGGGTACAATGTTTCACCAGACAAATTTGATGAACAGCATGTTTGGTCTGAGACTGTTGATGAGTATTGGAAATTAGTTAAAGCCAGGTTAGGTAAATTGCCACCAGTGTTATTTAACTCTTTAAATCCTAGATCATCTATCTCAGATGCAACAAAAGGAAATCCTGCTCATAAATGGATGAAAACTCCAAATGCAGATCATGGTATTGAAGATTTTGTATATGGACTAGCGGCCAATCCAGACGCAAAAGAGTGCCGAGATCGGCAAGCAAGCGGGGTTCAGGCACCTTGTTCTGTTATACAAGCATTAGTTATGTGGGATCAAGCTGTCGAAAAGTTAGAATGTAGCTTTTGGAAAAAAGATAAAAAGAATTTCGGAACTAGTAATAGATGTGCCGAATTAACTGGTATACCCGACTTATCAGTTGGTTACGATCCAATTCAGAACCTTGATGCATCTGGTGTTGAAGCGACAAAGCCTGACCTTGCAATGAGAAAAATAAAGAATCAAACAAAACTTAGAAATCGCGGCGATTGGGTTGGCCACGCTTATAGGTTGATGGTACCATCTATGTTTTCCAGGCCTGAGGGTTTTGGTCAGTGGACAACAGATAGAGAGTATCGTAGAGTTGAATTTAATCGGAGAAATTTAACTCGCAACCCAAGGCGACAAGAATATGATCCAAGTATGGATCCCAAAAGGCAAAAACCAGGCTTTGTTAGTCCAGATCAGATACAAAAGAGACAAGAGAGAGAGGCTAGACGTAGAAAGAAAGAAATCGAGCGCAGACAAAGACGAAATTCAGGTCGACCTAAAAGGCCTTATAGGGCCCCACAGCCATACTCAAAGTCAGAATTTACAGGTAATACAGTTTCAAGGCCACCCATTAATGAACAGACACAGGATACTAATACTAAAAAAGCTGTAACTGATTTACTAGAAATGTTTTTGGATTTATTTTCCACAAAAGATCAAAAGGCTATTGATAAAATTTTTAATTTAATTATGTATACAAAACTAGATGAAACATGGCCAAGTGGGGAACTTAAATTACGACCAGGGCAAATTGAATATTTAGAACAAAAAAAACAAGAGATAAGTCCAGTCAAAAATGGAAAAACACAAGAGATGACAAAAGAAGAAATAATTTCTTTATTTTCAGATATAAAAGAAAGAGGAAGAAGCTTGACTACACCTTTTCAGAAAATTATAACAGAATTGGAAACATACACTCAAATTTTTCCTGATCCGAGTAAAGAATCTGAAGAAGACGAAGACAACTCTGATTTAGTTGGAGAGCAAAATGATGTAAGAGCGATACCAAAGCTTAAGCCTAGAAAAGTAACAAAATCGAAGCCGAAAAAATTTAGAGTAGCATTTGATGCTTACAGGCCGTCGGATTGGAAAAGAATACAAAAACAAAATTTTCAAACTCTTTTGAAGAATAGGGCCCTTGAAACAAAAAATTATAACACATTTTTAACTCAAATATTAGGACTGTTGGTTAAGAAGGGGTTTATAAAAGAAAGCCCAAACAAAAAATACAACCTTGACAAATTACAGCTTGGTATCAATAAATTGAACATACAATTGGGAGTGAATAAAGGAGGAATGCGTCCTTTCTTTACTCTTGAAACCTTTAGAGCTTGGAAAGAAACAAAATTTACTAAATTTAAACCTGCAAAATCATCCCGGACACCAGTGGTAAAAGCTACTTCAACGAAGAAAGCTTCTGAGAAGAGTGCAAGTGCACAAGCAGCTGCAGCTGTTAAAAAGGGAAATCCAAAGGATGTAAAGCCGGTCGCTAGTGCAAGAAAGGTACCTAGCAATTTTCTGGAATATACAATTTCTAAAAAACTTATTGAAAAAATGAACAAAGGTAAAAAACAAAATTATAGTCTTAGAAAGCTAAAAATAGTTCAAGCAAAATTAATTCGTGATCACCCCCTTCCAGCACTAAATGTAATTCAAGGAAATCTGCTTAGGTACTTTAAAAACGCCGGAAAATCGACTGAAACCTTTAAAAAAGCTAAATTACCTGAACAAAGAACAAAAGAAAAACGAATTTTAGGAGATAATGATTACGGAAAAGAAACCAGAGATGCAATTATGGCTTTTCAAGAGGCATTAATTGCAAGAGGCTTCTTGGCTCCGCAAAAATCCAGTAAAGAATTTCCCGGTTACACAAATAAAGATGGGTTGTATGGCCCAAATACTCATAAAATGTGGGAAAAAGCGACACAACACGGCTTATATGATGAAGAAAACCTTAAAAATTTGTCTGACGACAGGAAAAATGAGTTAAAAACAAAACTTACAGCACTTTCTAAACAAGAAGAAGGTGACACCAAGACAAAAGCTAATGTTGCTTGGGCAAAATGGATGCTGTCACGACTAGGTGTTAAGCAAAAATCAAAAGAAACTGAGGCGAAGACGCGGGCTGCCACGACAAACGACGTCAAAAAACTGAGAAGAAAAGTCGATGTCGCGAAGAAACAAGGAAAAATTAACGATAAAAAAAGTCCAGGACAAAAATGTGTCCCGGGATGCGATATCGGATGGGATTTATACATAGAAATTCAACATGCAGCTAACAATTTAGAAATTGATACCTTAGAGGGGAGAACCGTTACCCCTATCGACCCCTGTATACCAATAAAAGCTTATTGCGATAAATTGGCAGCTGAAAAGAAAAAGCCTTTAGAGATTAAACCTTCTGGTATACTAGCGCGGTACACCCGATCAGAAAAAAGTGTTGATACAAATCTTGGTTTTAAAGTTGCAAAATGGTCACCGCCAGCTGGCAGTCGTACTATACCACTATACATACCTACTGAAAAGATGAATTTTGAAACCATTCAAAAAATAAACGCGCCTGTGGGAATGGGAAAGCCATGGTCACCTAGGCATTTGCCTATTTATAATGAAAATGGTAAAGGTATTGGCTGGTTAATCGGCGGCACCAAGCCTTATATGGCTGCAATTGGTGAAAAACTTCCTGCACCTGCCGAATTTGAAAAAATTGCATCTAACCCGGAGACAACAAACGAAAATAATAGAATTTTTGAAAATTATTTTAGAAAAAACGAAAGAAAATAAAAAAATGTGTATAATTTGTATCGAAATGAATAAGAAAACACTGTCGCCATGGGAAGCTAAAAGAAATTTAAGTGAAATGGCAGAGCAGATAGGGCAAGATCATGCCCTGGAGGTTGATAAAAAGATTTCAGAAGCAATTTATGAGGAAATTATGTTTAATTTTGGAGAAACTTTACATTCTGATAGTGAAATTTGTGAATTTTGTGAATGTGACCCTTGTGACTGCGATTATTGAGCTTGTGAATCAAAATTTCCTTAAAATTTCCTTTCTTTGTACGTGAAAAACTATTTATAACGTACCAAAACACCAATGAGACCTTATAAATGCATAAAAAACATCAAATTTCAGTAAAAGACCTAAAAAAATTAGTAAATTCTAATTTTAAAGACAAAGAATTTGACTTTTTTGGCCTAAAAATTGATGAACAAAATAAAACATCTCGCCAAAAGCTAGTTGACGCCGGCGCAGACCTATTTTACGACACGCTTGGGTCAAAAGTCGGACGAGACATAGGTGATGGTATTACCGCAGCTGAAAAAGCACGTCAGAAGGCTGTAGACGTCTCTGCAGATGCATTATTTGATACATTTGGTCCTGCGCCGGAGGGTTTACAAGATTTTGTAGATTCTATCAATACTTTTTTAAATCAAGCTGCGGGTGTCTGGTCTGGGGTAAAAAAACAATTTTCTGAAACGAGAAGACGGTTGGATCGGAAGTTTCTTTTCGATGGAAGCGGATCAAAGCAAGCAATTTTTCGAGTAGAGCCTCAAAATCCTAAAGATTATCCACTTTTATCCAACGTTAAGCAACATTTCTTGATTTTTCCAGAATTTTGCGGAAAAAATCTAAATTTTACGATAAAAAATTATTCTGGCGTCGCGCCAAGCTTTACGGACCCAGGTGGCTACTGTTTATCCAAAAGAGTTGAGTCTGTACTTAGCTACTGGGAATCGGTAAATTCAAAAACTGGCGCATCGTATCGAAAAGAAATAATCAATTCTTTATATGACGAAAAACCTGGAGAGAAACAAGCACTGGAAATTATTGATAAGAAAGTAGATCAGTTTATAGACCTTTTTGATAAATACATTAGAATTGAAATTAAAAAAGCAACCAAAATAGCTGCAAATTTAGCTATAAGCGAAATACAATGTACTCTTCCAAGGCCAAAAGCAAAAGAGCTAATCCGGTCGATTTATTTGAATAATACCGACCTTTATCATCCAAGTGGCTTAGTAAAAAGAGCATCTGCGTTAAAGGGTCAGATCCCTTGTATTTTGGATTGTTTTCCTTTGATTTTATCTCCTGTATATTTTTCTATTTTCCAAAACGAACAGCAAGTTAATAACGAGGGTGCACAAAAACAAATAGAAAAAATGGCTATAGATGTTATGAAAAAAGGACACAGCCGATTTTTAAGCGAAACTTATCTTTTAAATTTGGTGCCAAAACTCATAAAAGGAAATCAAAACTTTAAAAAAACATGGTTTGCTTTTACGCATAATCGGTTCTATAACCCATTCAACGAGAAACCTCAAGAAAGGGGATTTGATCATTGGGCAAAGACTTCAAAAGTATTTACAGATGGATCATGGCAAGGAAAAAACGGAATTGATATGATTTCTAGTGTTTTTTATTCTGCCGCGGAAATTGGATTACTAACGGCCGGCACTAGTGCCACAGCTGCTAGCGTGTTAAAACTCGCCGGACAACCCGGTGCCGCGGCAGCTATGAAAACTCCACAAGCGCTTTTAATTATTAGTTTATCTTTAAGTGCGTTAATGCTATTGGCTTTTGTTTTTGATCCATTTAAAACATACACAAAAATTGATGATTTAAAACAAAAAATACAAGATTTGGCTTCAGAGTTTGAAAATTTGAAAAATCTTTATGCTAATGCAGAACCTAATTCAAAAGGGCTTATCGTAATTGAAAAAAACCAACTAGAACAAATAAAAGGTAAAATTGCAGAAGCTGGTTCTGGAATCAATAAAATTATAATGGAGATCTCAAAAGCCAGTGCTCAGTATGGAATGGAAGATGAGGAAACATCTTTGACTTCTAAAAGACAAATACAGCAACAATTAGACTCGATTGTTAAATGGGTTTATAATTCTACAAAAAAAGAGACTCTAGATTGGATGCCACATGAAGTCAATGTAGGTCTTAGAGACATTTATGTAGGATTAGCTGGCAAGTCAGTGACTGCAATGAACACTTTACTTGAAGAGATCGAGGGAAGTAAAAAAGCTACTAATAAATCTTTAAAGCTAATACTTCCTGATTTTAATAACATTGTTGGAGGGGACTTACCTGGGAGTGCAATACAAGGAATAGAGGCTTCTTCAAAGTCTGGTTCTTTTATTGATCTAATGTCTCGAGATGCAAATGATAAAAAAATAGACATAAAAAAAGAAAATAAAGTTGATGAAATTGTTTTTAGACAGAATAGTCAAACTGCAAATGAAGATTTTCCAATCGAAACCGCCAGTGCTCAAATTAAGCAACTTCATAAACACTTACAAATAATTTTTCCTGATACTTTTTATTTTTCAGATTCTTCAAAATTTAGAACTGCCGTTATAAATTTGCGAGATAATACATTTAAGAAAGTGTTAAGTGATTTACTAGACAAAGAATTGAGTGAAATTAAAAAAAGAAGCCTTGATCTAAATAAAAAAGCTTGGCATCAATCTAGTTTTTTTGGGTGGTTTGATACTTGGGCTGAAAAGAATATTGTTGGCCGTTGGCCAACTGTTCCGGAACTCAAAAGGATGGAGTCGAAAAAGAAACAAAAAGGATTTAGAACCAGCGGTTTAAAAGATGATAAATATAGGGTAAGCGGATTAGGTTTAATGTCATCCCCAGGTTTTGCAGCATCTGCAGAAGTTATGACAATTATGATAGGACCATCAGCCTCTCTTTATAATACAAGCTTGTTTGTTGGAAATCAAATGTCAACATCTAGTCGTGCTATGGCGGTTAGCCAAGTAAAGCTATATTCTAATAATTCTTCTTCTACTGGTATGTCTGTGGAGCCAATTAAATCTGATTATTCTATAATTAAACCACCAAAATTAGCATTTTTAGAAAGTGTTTCTAAAATTAAATCTGAAATGAAGATAGCGTTTCTTTACAATAATGTTCTTGAAAAAGAGAAAGAAAAAATAGAAAAACGAACGAACTCAAGTCAAGAGCAAGTCCCGGTGCTCCAAAAAGGAGGAAAAGGCGCAGCTGAGCAAATAAAATTAGTGGAAAAATACAAAAATCTTATAGAAATTTGTAACATTTATTATCTTGTAGTAAAAAAAATAAAAGAAACTTTTGAGAATGCAATAAATCTTGAAGAATGGAAAACTTCTATTTCTAATTTCGAGTCCAAATCTAAGCAATTAGATAATTTAACAACTCAACAATATGGATCTGGTGCACATTTAAAGTTAGTTGAGGACTTGCGCCGCGACGCTGTAAAAATAATGAATTTATATTACAATTATGATAGAATTGTAAGTGCTTTACAAAATAGCTCGGTTAATAACCAAATTAATTTTAGTTTTCTTTTTAGTTACATTTTAAAGAATGCAGGGGATAGTAGATGAGTGATAGCAAAAATAAAACAAATAAAATTTTTGATTTTTTATTAGAGCAAGACTCTGGATTTAGTTTACCAAATTATGGTGTTGTAACCGGCACTGGGGGTGGAAACACTGGAAAAAGTAACCCATCAGGGTCTAGTGGAAGCACTAAAGGTGGCACAGAAGAGCTCTCACCGGGCGCCCCAAAGCCGACCATAAGAGCACCAAAAGAAGAAACAGAAGAAGAGACTCGAGAACGAGAACGTAATGACGCAGAGGATAAAACAAAAAGAGGCGACTTATCGAAGGTTGATTGGGCCGCAATAAAAAGACTGGGTAGAACTCAAAGCGGGCTTGAAATTGGAAAGTTTATGATTCACCGAGAGCCACCATCAGCAAATTGTACAGTTGATTTTGAATCAAATGCTATCTGGTATTTTTTTGCTGGTGGATTTATGTCTTGGACGCTGTCTCCAATACTTAAGCCATTTGCAACTGTCACAGCTAAATCAGCAATACAAATTGCACGAACCATTTTAATGCCTTGGAGAGCCCCAGGAGATTTCTTAAGGGGCTATAAAAGTTTTATCAGTGTAGCAAAAGGTTTTCCTAAAGGTACCAGGCTTGCTGCGTCTGCAGTAAAAAGGTCAGCGAGTCTCTTAAACGCAATTTTAATCGCACCAGGTGTAAACGCGACGGCTGGAGTTTTAAATTCGTTGCGCACTGCGGCAGCGTCGCCAATAAATACAGTTTTTGGTCGCGCCGATAAACCGGGTGTCGTGGCTAGTACTGGCAACGCGGCTTGGAGTGGCATTAAAGCAATAAAAACTTTGGGGTATTACGCTTGTGTTATTGCAATCGGCTATTACATTTATAGGCAAACACAGACTTCAAAAAAAGCTTTAGAATCATCCACCGCAGAAAAATTTAAAAGAGGAATACAAGACGCAGTAGAAGCACTTGTTACTGCGGATTTGATTGTTGAGATTATAGGAGAGAAAGGTATAAATTTAGATCCTGAATGTTCAGCGGAAAATCTAATCTGGGGTACTGTGTGGTTCTCTTTATTGGGTGTAGGGTTCGGCGGCCAATTGGGTGCTGCTGCTAGACGTATGAAGAATGGAGGCGGAGTCTCTAACTATAATGATTTTCAGAGAGCGGTCCGCGCAGAGAGAGCATTTCAATATGGAAACATTGAAAGTTTAGTAGCCAAGGAGTTCAGCAAAAACATTAAAGGTACTGTTTTAAAAGGCTTAAGTGCTAGCGATAGAAAGACTTATTATAATTTATTAAGTATGGGAAGATCAGAAGATGCTTTTAATTTTGCCAAAAATCAACTAGCAGCAGTTGATCCGAAAGCTATTCAACTAGCACAAAATAATCTTGTAAATAGTTTAAACTCTACGCATGATAAATTTTGGAAAGCATATAGAAGTCAAGCTTTAAAGCTTAAAAACGATGTTGCAGGTGAAACTAAAGCTATAAAAAGAAAGATAAAAGATACAAAAAAAGCCTTACAAAGACAACTAGAAAGAACAAGAGCAAGCATAGAAGATGCAGCAGTTCCATCTAGCGCTTTCGCAACCTTAAACAGCTCTAAAAACATTGAAAGCGTCCTAAGAAGCGCCAGTAATTCTTCACTAGCTCGAAATTTAGATGACTTTGCTAGCGTTCAAAAAAGCCTTAATAGTCAATTAAAATCTGGCCAAATAGGTCCATTGGATGCTATCACTGTTTATGAAAGAAACTATCTTGCAGCACTTAATAGTGTTGATAATCAAATTCAAAGCACCCTTCGTGGAGTGTCTGGCTTTACACCAATGAGTTCAATTTCTAGAAATGCATCAGAAAACATTTTAAAAAATCTACAAGCCCTTAATCAAAATGACGAATTTTTTGAAACAATAATAAAAAACTTGGGCGGCAAAGAAAGTTTTGCTAATGCAGGTAGAGCAAAAGAATTAATAGTCTCCGCAAGAAACAGTCAAGTTCGAGCCAAATCAATTTTGGAAAATCAAATTTTGAGATCCAACAGAAAATTAACTGCATCCGACTTAAAAATTTTGAGCAAAGAGTTGGATAATTTTAATAATAAAATGGCCCAAGCAGCCGGTTTAAAACCTGGAGGATTAAATCTCCTTGAAAAAACATACGTAGGTGTTGCAATAACAGGTGCGTCAGCTGCCGCGATTTATCATGTTATGAAATTACGAGAAGAAGCTGAAAAAATAAGTACTTGGAGAAGCTGCAACCTTGCGCGGGCTTTAGTTTGGTCTGAATTTCGTCCTTGGCCGAGTCGATTTGATTATAATCAAGAAGCACTCAAAAAAATACATCAAGATACAAGATACAATTCAATTATGACTAGAAGCATCTATGTTGAACATGTCTATGCGAATTTACCAGCAGAACTTTTAGAATTTTTAGACCCCGGAGAGTGCACCAAGGGCAACAATCTAAAAGAGTACCAAAATAAATTAAATAATCTCACTACCAACAGTGATGAAGTACAAAATTTAGTATTAGAAATTTCAGATACATTTTCAGATTTGAGTGTTATCCAAAATAGAATCTGGGATCAGTGGGGCCTTCCGAAAAGAAGTAGAGTTAAAGACGAAGAAAGGTTTCAGTCAAGACAACATCAAGCTTATTTTGAAAAATGGATTCCTATTTTTATAAAAATAATGATTATAAATTCAAATTTTGACGAAAGATTAATTAATTGGATTAACAAGAATAAATCAAATCCAGATCTTCTTTGTGATGAAAAAGCAAGAAAAGAGAGTATACAGAACGAAATTTGGAGCTTCCGAGAGCGGGATATGACAAATCTTCAAAACAACTTTCGAAAGTGTTTTTCTGAAGAGGTAAAAAAATTAAGAGAAAAAGATGTTTTAGATTCTGCCGGGCAAGTACAGACCAACTCAGACTTAAATAATCAAGACGTAGACGCTTTAGCTAGAATGTTGGTAGTTGAAACGGGTATGGTTCCTACATATTCTCCCGAGGCATGCCTTTCAGTTGCTTTAAAGAGAATGTCTTCAAAACCAAACTTAACAGCTAAGCAAATTGTTGGCCCTAAGCTGCGTCAACAAGGTCTTCCTGTTTGGAATGATTCTGATAAGTATGAAAAAAGGTTCAATACTGCTAACGAGGGTGAAACTGCTGAGATATTTAAGAGAGCTGTAAATTTTGTAAACAACTACAAAACAATTTCCCAGCAAAATCAACTAATTAACAAATTTGGAAATTCTACTAATTTTGTTCACCCAAATAACATGGTGAACGGCAAAAGGGTTCCTAAAGAAATTATGCAAAGAATAAAAGGCTGGAACTCTGGAAAATGGAAAGCTAAAATGGAAAGTTTTCCAATGCCCTCGTGGATCTACAACCACCTTATAACCAAGAAGAGGAAAACTTTTTCGAAAGAAAAACCTTATGAATCAAAAGATTCGCCATGGAGATCAGCTGAAGAAATTCCGGAATTCCTTTTTGTACCGGAAGGAACCAGCGTTTTACTTACCACAGAAAAGTACTGGTTAAAAAAACAAAAACCAAGTTCAACAAATGAAGGAGTTAGAACCGTTATGAATAACAAATTACTAAAAGAGATAGTAAAAGAAATGCTAAACGAGAATTATGGAAAAGGATATACCCCTTATCCATACCATTCAGAAATTGGCATGGAGGATGAAGAAAATCCAGATTTTGTTCAAGACTGGAAAGATTTTGAAATGTCTGTTTGTAGAGATGAGTCGAAAGAAACAGCAATCAAAGTTGCAAAAATCTTAATAAAAGACTTGGAATTGTTTGGCGATGTTATCGACTTGGTTGGAAAAAATCAATCTGTCGCGACAGAAATATTGAAAAAATTTAGAGATTCTGAGTAATCTTTAATTATGAAACACTTAATTGAAAATAATTGGAACACCGGAAGCGGTAATTCTATTGATTTTTATGAAATACTTAAAGTGTTAAAATCCTACACCATCATGGGATCTAAAATTTTTATTGGTTCCGATTCTTTTGTTACTGGCGATAAAGTTTGTTTTGCATCTGCAATTTGTGTATATGGCGAAGACCTGCCTGGCAAGTACTTTTTTGTAAGAGATAAAGTCAACGGTAAAGTTTTTGGCTCTCTAGTTTCAAGGATAACAGAAGAAACTAGAAGGTCTATTGAGATTGCTAGTCTTTTAATAGAAGAATATAGTTACAACCCATCTAAAATAGAGGTCCACCTAGATGTTTCTCCATTTTCTGCTGGAAATGCCACTTCTAAATTTTCAGAAATGCTGAAGGGCTATGTCCAGGGCCATGGTCTAGATTACAAACTTAAACCAGATGCTTGGGCATCACAATCAATTGCGGACAAGCATTCAAAATGAATTGGGAAGAAAAAACATTTTATCAAAGTTGCTACTCAGTCTCTATGGATGATTTGATGCAAGTTTGGATAGAAACATTTCACCCATTTAGCACATTGCTAGTTATTTGGGATGCTCAAAATCACTTTGATCTTTTAAATAAATGTGGGATTACTGTCAATCCAATTGAGGCTTACAATAATAAAGCTGTAACTGTTGAACTACCAACGGTTCTTGATGCCTATGAGGTCATGGATAGCATACAACTAGAAGGCTATCACCCTTTTATGCAAGTATATGATAAGGGAAAACTTCTTTCGGATAATCTAGGCCCTGTAGCCTAATTACTATTGTTCGAGGTTTTAAATTGATTGGAATAAAAATAGTGAAAAATGATGTCTCTACAGTTGCAAAAGCAGTGATAATAGATCAAAAAGACAGAGTATTACTTTTAAAGAGATCAAATTATTTAAAAAAATTTGCAGGCGATTGGGACCTTCCCGGAGGGCACCTAAAAGAAGACGAAAGTCTTATAGCTGGATTAGAAAGGGAAGTCTTTGAAGAGTCAGGTTTAAAGATTGAAGATCCTGTTTTCTTGACAAAAATAGATAATTTAAATTTCTTTTATTGTAACTATGACTCTTCTGAAATCAAGTTAAGTCATGAGCATGTAGACTACAAATTTTTTGATAAAAAAGATTTAGATCCTAGTGAAAAGTTTCAGAGAGTTGCTCTTGGAGCGCTAAAAAAAAGAGAGTTTGAAAATGATTAATGTAAACTTAACAAAAAACATGAAAGATTTTGATTTCGATACAACTGCCTTAAAACCAAAAGCCACTCTGTTTCCAAAATTTTGGAAAAATGATCGAAATGGTGGAATCAATCCGATAGTTGCTAGAAAATTAATTGAGATCTCTGACAGAATTATCAACTCTTTAAATTTAGATGCGAAGCCAAAAGATGTGATCATTACAGGATCAATTGCTTCTTACAATTGGCACGAAAATTCAGACATAGATCTTCACATACTTTATGACTTTGATGAAATTGGTGAAGATTTTTCTTTAGTAAAGAAAATGTTAGATGAAACAAGAATAAATTGGAATAAAAAACATAACATAAAAATAGCCGGAAAAGAAGTTGAGTTATATTTTCAACATGCTTATGAGCCCCATGAAGCAAATGGTATTTGGTCTCTTGAATTGGAAAAATGGCTAGCCTTGCCTGTACATTTAAATCCGGAACTAGATTTAAAGACAACCGAAAAAAAAGCAGAATCCATCGCACAATGTATTGATCATCTTTATGTGCTTTTTAAAAAATCACAATTTAAAGAAGCCTATAGGTTTGCAAAAAAAATAAAATCAAAAATTTCTAGAATGAGAAAAGCTGGACTAGATAAAGAAGGCATTTATTCACCTGAAAATTTAGCATTTAAAATGCTTAGAAACTCAGGACATCTTCAAAAATTGTCTTCTTTGAAAATAGAGGCATACGATAAGATGATGTCGCTAGAAATTTAAAAGGAGCAAAAATGAAATACAGTTTAGAAAATTTAATAAATGAAATAAAAGATTATTTTGATCAAAAAAATAAAGACGAAGATTACATGGCATTCGATGATCATCCCTTGTCGAGCATTGAAAATATAATGAATATTTCAAGGCCAGCACCATGGGATCACCTAACCAATCATCCTGATGACCATGACTTTGATGTTGAAATAGAGGAGACAGAAGAGTGAATTTTGTAGACTGGATGAATTTAAGTATGCTGGTGGACATATCTTTTCTTGTTTTCGCTGCAGCTAGCGTGTGGAAAATAAGAAAACTAGAAAAAAAAATAACCCACTTAGAAGAAAAACTAAACTTATCTATTTTAAATCCATCAAAAGCAAGAAGGGCTTTAATAGCTGCTAATAATAAAGTAAAATAGAACCCTCAAAGAAAGGACTTTAAAATGATAGCGGACGTAGTAGTTGATCTACAATACGGAGATTGCGGGAAAGGCAAAGTTGCGCATACACTTTGTCGTGATAATTATTATACTCATGTAATAAGATACAATGGTGGGTGCAATGCTGGTCACACCATTTACCATAAGGGTAAAAAATTTATAACTCACCACATTCCTTGTGGTGTTTTTTTTGGTATAAAATCAATAATTGGGCCGGGATGTGTTATTCACGTTGACACCTTTTTAAAAGAAATAGAACAACTAGAAAGGTCCGGGATTCCAGCTAGTGATCTTGTCAAAGTTGCCTCTAATGCACATTTAATAACAGATTTTCACAGGGCAGAAGATGGTAAGGATGAAGAAATAGGAACCACAAAAAGGGGAAATGGGCCAGCATACAGAGATAAGTACGCCAGAAAAGGCGTCAGAGCATCAGAAGATCCAAGGTTATCTTCTTACATAATAAGCATGTATCATGAGCTTTATGAAAATGATGAGTTTGGTGAACTAGAGATCTTGTTTGAGGGTGCCCAAGGATTCGGATTAGATCCTGATTGGGGCGACTATCCCTATGTCACTTCTTCTCACTGTACGGTAGGGTCTGCAATTCTAAATGGTGTACCGCCCGGCTGTATTCGAAATACTTGGGGTGTTGCTAAGATTTACGAAACTTATGTTGGAGCAAAAGATTTTGAAGGCCCTGATGAGATTTTTGACGAAATCAGAGAACTAGGTCAAGAGTTTGGTTCTACAACTGGGCGACCAAGGCAAATCAACTGGCTTGATTTTGACATGCTCAAAATGGCTTCTAGGGTAAATGGTGTTAACAAGCTTGTAATTAACAAAGTTGACATCTTGCGCGCTTTAGAAACTTGGTGTGCATATGATGGTCCGAACCTATATAGTTTTGAAAGCGAACAAGATATAAGATTCTGGATAGAATCAAAACTTAAAACAGAAGTAAATGATTCAATGACTGTTTATTTTTCAGATGATAAAGAAAAAATTTAAGTTCTAATTAGATTATGAGCTGTGACTTCCTAGACGACGATTATACTATAAATTTTTACAACTCCGCAAAAGGAGACTACAAGGCCACTCGTGTAACTACAACCACGAGCCAATCAGTAACAACTCAAAGTGTAACCCAAAGTGTTTTTAGTAATTGCACATGGTTAAACGCAACAGGGTCCAACTATTCTGAGTGGCAAATTTTAAGTGGTACAATAGACATAGTTAAGCTAAATACTGCAAACAGTGATAATAGTATCTCAAACGGCTCTGCCATTGGCTCTAGGATCGAAATCAGAGGAAATGAAATATACACTAATTTTTTTCGAAACGCACACGGTGAAGAAAACAATGGAATTGCAATTTATAAATCAGGATCTACCGGATGGGATTTAAATGATTACATTTATGTTCCCACAGGATCTTATGGAAATGTAACTACAAGAGAATTTAGTTTAGACGATGATCACTTAATTTGTTCCAGTGTTAATCACTCAGATAAGAATAAGTTATTTATTTTTAAATCTGGTTCTGCTAATGGCTGGCAACAAGAGCAAATACTAACTACGGCTAGTTACAATGCTGGATCTGCTGTTGATGATTCTGATGGCAGATACGCTTTTATGACTGCAAAAATAAAGAATAATAAAATTTTTGCCAATGGTTTTTACAGTGGTAATTATAATCGTTTTGTAGCTTTCTTTAACAGCTCTTCTGTTGGTGGTTGGCAGTTTGAGCAAGAAGTACAAACTGGTGATGCGTCTACTCACAACGGTGCACTACTAGATACTAATGGTTCAATAGGCATTTCTGGTGTTAGTATTGATTTTGATGGTACAACTGCTGTAATTGGTTCCAAACAAAACAATCCAAACTGGCAACATGCAACTGGCAAATTACACATTTTTACCTCCGGGGCAGTTGGGGGATGGACCCAAGAGAGAGTAGATCTTCAGTCGTTAGGGCTCACCGATAATGTAACTGTTTCTCATAATGTTCCCTCACCTTATGGAGACCAGGAGTATAGGTCATGGACAAGGTTTGCTTATAAGTCTTGTGCAGTAAGTGGATCTTATATTGCTGCATCTGCGCAAGCAGATGAGCTTTATAATAGTGCCGATACGAATTATTACAGAAGAAAGCAAAGTGTTTTCATTTTAAAATCCGGATCTGCAAATGGCTGGAGGATAGAGCATAGAATAGATGACCCTGCTACTAATTTAATTTTATCTTCCGCAAATCAAAATGGAACATCTGATAGTGAATTTGGAACAGGAGTTGCATTTGGAAAAAACTCTATAGTTGTAAATTCTGGCGCTTGGGGTACTGACTGGAGTACTATAAAGGCAGGCAGAAGACAAGGTAGAAGCTATGTTTATGTCTCAGGATCAGATACAGGATGGACACTCGATCAAACAATAGAAAACCCTTTTAGTGGTTCAGTGTTTAATGCAGCAGGTACCGCTGGTCTTAATATGAACATGACCAATTTTGCTGACTCCTGGCCTCAAGCTGGGTCTGTTGGCTATGGGGCAAAACCGGCGGTAAGTGGATGCATTGCAGCAATTAATGCTCCACCCTTTCATTCTTTCCCTGATGTAAACGGTGTGTCGCAGGTATCTGGGGTGAATTACTCTTACATGTATGGAGCTGTGGTTGTTGTAAATGGGTCATCGAGCTATGTTGATAAAGTTACACAAGTGGAACACACACAATCGGTAGTCACAAAGCAGACGGTAGAAGTTGATTCTGATTCAATCCCTATGAAGCTTGGGTTATTTAAAGGTGCACCTAATTTAAGAGGGCAGACTGCAGATAATGCTTATTATGTTGAAAAAAGTAATACTACATTGAAAGAGTAAGTTACTATTTACCTTAGAGGATTTTATTGTGATAGATGAGCTGAAGCCACTTTTAAAGAAATTTATTGTTTTTGCAAAAGACAATTTAAATTTTAAACGACCACCAAGATTGTTTTTAAAACAAGATACTGCAAACCAAAAGTGTATGCTTGGTAAGACTGCTCACTACGATCCTCAGAAAATGGCCATCACTCTTTATGTTTCCGGTAGACACCCAAAAGACATTTTAAGATCTTTTTCTCACGAGTTGGTTCATCACTGTCAAAATGAAAGAGGTGATCTTGCGCCCGAAAAGATGAAAACCATGAACAAAAACTACGCCCAAGAGAATGATCACATGCGTAAAATGGAAAAAGAAGCCTATTTAATGGGTAATATGTGCTTCCGTGATTGGGAAGATGGTTTGGATGATAAACTACAATATAAAATGCAAATTGCAGAACAGAAATTTTTAAAGGAGAACAAAAACATGTCTGTAAAATTAAAAAGAAAAGATCTAAAAGGTTTGATTGAAAAACTTTTGGAAAGTAGAAGCCCAAAGGGCAAGATCAATGAGGATCCTGTAACTAAGCCGAAAACATTAGATTTTAAACAAGGTATGACTATAAAAGCCAAGCCAACCAGGCTTTCACCCGAGGTGGAGAAGGCGTTTGAAGAATTAAAAGCTGAACTGGCAAAACTGGGCCCGGCGATTTCACCTGAAGCGAGGGCTGCACTCGAGAGAATGGCAACGGCTGCCGAGGAAAACACTCCAGTCGCCGGTGAAAAAACTAACCTCGAAGAAGAAATCTTAGACGAAAAAGGCTGCGGTGCGCATAGCAGAAGTGACGATAACATGGGCATTGCAGCTGCAGGTAAAAGATGCGAAAAGTTAGGAGCTAAACCTTGCCCAGAAGGGACGTGTGATACATGCGATGCAAAGCGCGCGCTTGAAGAAGCTAAAGCTAAAGAAGGTGAAATGCCAGACATTGGCGATAATGATGGTGACGGTGATACAGAAGAGTCTGCCAGCGATGCTAACAAACAGAAGAAGGAAAAGGAATCTGAAAGTGGAAAAACTGAAAATGAAGCTAGTGGCTTAACTGCAGCGCAGAGAGAAAAGCTTTCACCGGCATTGCAGAAGGCTATTGCGAGTAAAGTAGCTGAAGGATCTAAGATTCAAACACCAGAACAAGAGAATACACTTTATGAATCTCGTTTTACCGGAAGAAACACTAGATTGTTTGAAAAACTACTTAAAGAGTGGACTAAATAACTGTTATAATTGAGGATAAAAATGAAAAAAGAACTCCTACAAGAAGGTGCCGTTGCTGGGCACATGAACCATATCTACGACAACGGTGAAATGACCTTCGGGGAGTTGAAACAGTTACTTCAAGCAGCAGTAGACGGCAGGCTTCGTGGCACAGAAAAAACAGATGGACAAAACGTTTTTCTCTCCTTTGACGTTGCAACCCAGAAAGCTCGTGCAATACGAAATAAAGGTCATATAAAAGCAGGTGGCCTTACTGTTGAAGAGTTCGATGATTTTTTCTCCGGACACCCAAACCAAGCCTTAAGATACAGTTTTGTCGAAGCATTACAAGCTTTTGAAGACATAGTAAAAGAATTAGACAGAGACACACAGTTTAAAATTTTTGGAAACAAAAAAGATAATATCTACTTCAACACAGAAGTAATGAACCCTGGAGTTCCCGACTCTGAAGAAGGTGATCCTCGTGGAGCTGGAACAACAAATGTAATCCCTTATGATAAGAAAACCTTATTAATTCATGAAGTAGGCCATGGGATGTTTGATCCTGATACGGCTCTGGCATATGATGATCCTGAATCTAAAAGGAGAGTAGCCCAATGTTATTCTGTTTTAGAAAATTCTTTAATAGGAAAATCCACGGAGGATCCTAGTGTTTTTTCAGTTGAAACTCACCCAAGGCGAAAACTAGAAGCCGCAGGAATGAAAAGAGCTGCTGGCGTACTTCCGGATGCGATCGCTGCAATCGATAACATTGTTCAAGACTTTGGATTAAACGACGCTTCAACTATACAGGACATGGTAATGGTCCAAATAAAACCTATAATTGATAGTTTTGGTTTAACTGAAGACAGAAATCAAGAATTTATTTTAAGATTGATGGGGCTGTGTAAGAGTTTAGACGACCCTAGCAAGCTGATGCCTTGTGGCACAAAGGACCCAAAGACAGGGAAGCGATTACATTATCCACCAATAAACATTAAAGATTTAACAGCTGGAGTTCCTCAAGAATTAACGGACGAAATAAAAGAATTCGACCGAGGCTTTAAATACCAAAACTACACTGCTGCTTTGAGTAAGTCTTTATATGAATTTACAAATGCAATTTTGCAAGACTTTGATTCTTCTTTTATCGGAGATAACCAAAAAGCCATAAAAGATCTTCAAGACGAATTAAGGCAATCTATTAAAAAAATTCAAAACTCAGCAAACGAAGCAGCAAAAGAAGATTTAAAAAAGCAACTAGAAAAATTACAAGATGTAAAAAATGTCAACACACCCTCAGAAGGGTTCGTTTTTAATTTTAATGGTGTCACTTATAAGTTTACAGGGTGGTTCGCTCCAAGCAATCAGATTTTAGGTACAGAGCGTTATGGGAGGTTCGGACCGATAGACCCTAAAGAAGATCAAGAAAACCCCGGAGAAGCTAATTCTCGACCTTTAACGATAGCTGTAGTACCTGGCGCTTTCAAGCCGCCGCACAAAGGCCATCTTTCAATGGTCGAATCATTGGCTGAGAATGCTGATAAAGTAATTGTTATTGTATCAACTCCTTTAAAGGGAGGCAGAGCATTACCTTCCGGAAAAATTATTGACTCTGATCACGCAACGCAAATTTGGAATGCTTATCTAGATTCTTCGCCCGCGGGCGCTAAAACTACCGTTATCAAGTCCCCGGCAGCATCACCGGTTGGTGTTACTTACGATTTTGTAATGAAGAAGCCTGATCCTACTGATTTATTAATAGCGCCACCGAACGCTACTGTGTTATTGGGTTGCGGAGATAAAGAAGATGACCAGACAAGATTTCAGTCAATAATAAAAAAAGCTAGAGAGGATTTAAAAATAAAAATACAAGTCTGCGACTTAACCGCCAAGCACTCTGATGAGTATATGCAGTTACTAAAAAATCATCCTGCAATTTTAGAAGGCATGCCATCAAGTACGAAAAGTACAGTAGATTCTCAAGACTTGCATGCTTCTGATATGAGGTTTGTTATAGATGTTGCTAGCAAAGAGCCTATAGGGTTATCAATGTTACAAGACTTTGTCCCCACAGCAGAAGATGCACTAGCTGTTATGGGAATTTTAGGATTAAACCCAGCTGATCAAAGAGACGATGAATCTGATCAAGTTCAAGAACCTGAAATAAACCCTGAAGAGGTTTATGTTGATAAGAGTGAATTAAAAGAAATTATTTTTCAAGAATTAAGTGCGGTCCTTGAAGGTTTTCGATCAAAAAAAACAAAACACCACAAACCTTCAAAAAGCTCTTTTCAAAGAAAAATGAAAATAAGACTAGCGAAAGCACATTCTACCTATTTAGATAAAGGAAGAAAAGATCTCACAAAGTACGGTGGTGGTTTTAAGATGGATAGGCCAAAGAATATTTCTAATGCTTTTTTAGCAGAAGAAGAAATAGAAGAAATGTCCGTAGCAGGATCTATAGTGGGCGCCGTATCTAAAAATAACAAACTTAATAATAAAAGGAAGCAAAAAAATGTCAAACGTCGCAGAAAAAAGACTTAGAAAACAAATAAGAAGACAGTTAAAAGAATTTTTTATAAAAAAGTCCGCTCAGGATCAGTCTGTTATAGCTTCTGTCTTGGAAGAGCACGCTCTCAGAATGCACTTGAGAGATATAATTTTTACAGAAGCGGTTCTAAACGAACAAGAAGATCCCGGAACAGATGTTAGTGATAACACTGGAATTAATACTCTTAAGGATTTACTAAAGAACACAAATGTTTTGGCTACTTTGCGAGAGACTTATAAAACGTTAACAACTAATGAAGACCAGAGAAAGTCATTTAGAGCACATGTTATAAAGTGGGTACAAGATACTTTAGCACCAGTTAAATTAAACGATATAGACTCTGATAATTCACAGATTGCTGAACAAGTAGGTATTGATGTTGAGGGTGTTAATGATGAAGATAGGGATAAGTTCATTGATGTAGCAGATGGATCCGAAAAAGAAAACAAGTCAGAACCAGAAGAAGAGGAAGGTTTAGCAAAAATTTCGGGTGAAGACACTACTGGAAGAAACAAAGCTGAAAGGATTTATCCTAACATAGAGAAATCTATAGTAGATTATTACGCAGAGCTTGATAATCCAGAAGACCAGGAAATGTTCTATGACTATCTTATTGCAAACTTAAAACTTTATTTTGATAAATGGGATGGGGAGATGGCTTTCAATGCCCCAGAAGAACCTACAAATAGCGTCTACAAGCAAGCGGCTATGACCGCGGCAAATGCTCAAGGGCCAGATCCAATCAGCGGTGATGAGCCTGTTGAGCTTTAATAAAATACTTGAATATTCTTTAACCGTATGTTACCCTTGGTAGGATGGTTGGCAAAACAGCGATAAAAGACAATTCACTAAAAGATAGTAAAACATTCTCTTCTAATAAAAATTACAATTTAAAAAATAAATTATTAAGAGAAAATAAGATAGATAATAATTTTTTAGAAAAAATTAAATTTTTAAAATTAGAAGAATTAATAACATTAAAATTACTTACTTCCACTGAACTGTTAAAAGGAAAGTTTTTTAATTTTCCTTTTTTAAAGTTTTCCACGGACATTTGCAAAGAAGCTGTTTTGCGATTTGCATTATCTCAAGCAAATTCTAAAAAAGAAGCACAACTAATTTTAGGGATCAAAAAAGCAGACCTTATTGGTTATTTAAAAAAATACAATTTAGAAAAGGAATTTGAATATGATAGTAGAACAAAAAAAAATAATTAAACCATGGGGCCATGAATTAATTTGGTCACATTGTAACAAATTTGTAGGCAAACTACTCTACATTAATAAAGGGCACAAACTTTCAAGACAATATCATGAACAAAAAGAGGAAACAATTTTTGTATTGACAGGTACTTTGCTATTAGAAGTTGGAATCCCTGGGCAATACTTTGAAAAAATAGACCTGAAAAAAGGTCAAAGTTTTCATGTTACGCCTGGGACCATTCATAGATTTTGCGCTTATAATGGAGCAGTAGAAGTTATAGAGGTAAGCACACCGCAACTTGATGATGTCGTTCGCATTGAGGACGATTATCAAAGAATAAAATAAAATTTTAGTATAATAAAAAAAATTATTCTATAGTTAAAATGTGAGGTACAAAACTGTGGGGTAATTTTAGGGTTTCTATATGCTAATTTTTTAGATTGGGGAGTGCACATACTTTTGCACAAGCCTCGTGGTAAGTCTCGTTTTAAATTTCATTGGAAGCATCATAAAGTAGCACGCAAGCATAAAAATTTAGACCCTGATTATTCTCAAAAACTTTTTCACAATGAAACATGGTTAACTCTTCTCGGTATTTGCCTTCACTTTCCTCTTTTATATATATTTCCTATTTTTTCCTTGACAGCAATCTTTTATGGTGTTATTTATATGTTTCTTCATAGGCTTACACATACTTATGTTGAGTTTTTTAAAAAATGGATGCCATGGCACTATGAACATCACATGGGACGAAATCAGAATGAGAATTGGTGTGTCGTTTGTCCCCTTATGGATCATATAATGGGAACCAGAGTAAAATGGCTTGATAAAAACTAATTAACGAAAGGGGGTGATTATTATGAGCGACAAAAAAAATAAACAGTGTTGTCCATGTTGTGCTTGCACAAAAGATTGTTGTAAGTAATTATTGACTTCATATAACAGGGTCCGGGCCCTGTTATATCTCTCTATAAAAAGTATAAATTATAAAGGAGATAAATAATGCCAAAATTTTATAGACAAAACAAAAAAAGAATTGACCCTCGTTACTTCTTGAATGAAACAGTAGGTAGGGATCTAGATGAGGGTTTCGGTTATGGTGAACACATGAGCTCAGAAGAAGCCCTAAGAGGACTAGAATCAGATTTATATGATATGGAAGAACAAGGTCAGATGTCTGATGATCAAAGAGCTATAGTTAACATCTTGTTTAAACAATTAGACAAACACAAATGTGGCAGAGTTAAGGTTGATATGTCAGTACCATCGCTGCCACCGCAGGAGATTAAGAGGCTCGCGAAGCTTTCCGCTAACAAAGATATGTCTACTTTTTTTAGAATTGCTGCAGAACTTGTTGGGTCTAATCCTTCTGCCTCTGCCGCAGATTCTGATAATGACGGAATCGCGGATAAAGATGAGCTAGCAATTGTTGATAGAGGAGAACTTCCAAGGGGGTGACCAGGTTTCGACAGGGTAAGGATAATAATACGTGCAAGGCTGTGTGAGTGAGGTCACAGTAAAAACACTCAAAATTATAAACGCAAACGATGACGTTGAAATTATGGGAGATGTGGCAATAGCCGCATAACCCAGAGGGTTTTCTAGATACCTTCTTAACCCAACATCTAGATTTATTAATTTATTTAATTATATATTTGCTACTTAATAGCTGTCTTGTGCTAGAACAAGACTAACCTTGTGAATGACGTATTATTTGAGATGTTCTGGACGCGGGTTCGACTCCCGCCACCTCCACCACCTTTTCTTATCTTGAGGACTATGAGGACTAATTAATAATATGAAACTTATAATGGAAAACTGGCGCCGATATTTGACAGAATCAGGTTTAAATTTAAATGATAGAAAATGTAAATATTATTGGATATTCCGATATGGCCATGAACTTCTAGACAATGACTATAAAGATAGGGATGATTTAGATTATCTCTCAATGGCCACACACCATATGAAACTGACATCCGATGATTATAATCAAGATTGGTCACCGCAAATTTGTGATCCGCAAATTATTGATGGAGCCAGAGATTTCGTAGAACTCGGAGGTTTCCCGGTTGAAGCTTTGCACAAATTGGTAAAAGCAACAAACCAACATATTGTGGCGCCACAACAAGCTAAAGAATTGTTCAAGACTTCTAATCCTCCATCGGGTTGGTGTAAAATTATAAAAAATTTACCAGTCTTATTCAGAGAATCAACTCCACTTAACGAAAATAGGAATTTTCCACTAGTGTTTGAAAAAGGAAAGCTTTCTAAATCAAATCCTCATAAAAAATATTTATTTTGTTTAGAAGAGGCCCTAGAAAAGAAAGGATATTCTGTAGGTACTGAAGAATTTTTAGAACTTATAAGTGAAATGAAGCCAATAAGGGGCTTTGATTATTCGCATCCACCCGGTTCGGCATGGCGTACAACCATAATATAGACTCCCGCCACCTCCACCAACTTTTCTTTTTTTGAAGACTATTTAAAACATGCAATTAGAAAAAAACTTTTCACTTCACGAATTTCAATGCAAAGATGGAACGAATGTACCAGATGAGTTCATACCACATGTTAGACAACTGTGTATGAACCTCCAGACCCTTAGAGATCACATTGACAAGCCTATAATAATAATAAGTGGATACAGAAGTCCAGAGTACAATAAGAAAATCGGCGGAGCAAAACGATCACAACACATGTTGGCAAAAGCTGCAGATATTATTGTATCAGGTATGACTTCTCTAGAGGTTAGAGATACCATAATTCAACTTATTAAAGAAGGAAAGATGGACCCTGGTGGTGTAGGTATTTATCCTACATTTACTCACTATGATGTTAGAGGCTATAATGCTCGCTGGGGATCATATAAAAATAAAGAAACTAATTAAAAGTATGAACAGTTTCTTTAAAAGACCGAATCTTAAAAAGATTATAGGTAAAACCCCTTTAATAAAAATTTCATCTCATGTTTACGCTAAGTTAGAAACTTATAACCCTGCCGGATCTGTAAAAGATCGCATGATAAATTACATTGTTGATAGAGAAAGGTTGTTTGGTAGAATAAAAGAAGACACAATTTTGTGCGAAGCAACCTCAGGAAATACAGGCATTGCCCTTTCTATGATGGCCGCCCATTATGGCTTAGAGTGTCTAATATTTATGCCAAGAAACATGTCTGAAGAACGCCGACAAATGATGAAAATTTATGGTGCAAAAATAATTGACGCCCCTGATAATGATTTTGTTGGGGCTATTGCTATGAGAGATCAATTTTTGCTTGCAAATCCAAAAGCTTGGTCACCAAAACAATTTAGCAATACTTACAACATAGTGTGTCATCAAACTACAACAGCTCCAGAAATACATAAACAGGTTATTGATACAAGGTACCAATGGTCTGCATTTGTTCACGGCTCTGGAACTGGTGGAACACTTGAAGGAGTTAGAAGATATATAGAAGCCAACAACCTAAGAACAAAAGTTTGTCTTACTAAGCCATCTGAAAAAAACCATGGCATTCAAGGTATAAGTGACGGTAAAGATTTTTTATTTAGCCCCTCAAAAGCAGATAGAATTTTTGAAATAAAGACAGAAGATGCAATTTATAGGTCTAAAAAATTTGCTCAAGAAACAGGACTTTTAGTTGGCATTTCATCAGGCGCCAACCTTATAGCAGCAGAAAGAGCAGTAGACATACTTCAGCCTACTGGCATTGTTGTTACAATGCTATGCGACCGCGGCGAAAGATACATGTCAATTTACAACAGCTAAAACTAATTAATAACATGAACTACAAAGATTTTTTTAAATCATTTAATAATTTTATAAATGAACAAGACGAAGACTGTGAGGGTGTAAATAAGCCTTGTGGTTGTGTAGATAGTAGTATCGATCTATCAATAGAAAAAATACAAGAATTTTTAGCAAAAAAATATGGTACTGGCGATAAAGGATTAAAGATAACTTATTCAGGTAAATTCGGTAATGGTATCCAGGGAGAACCCGATGGTGTTTGTGGGTCTGAAACTAGAAGATTTATCATGATGTATCAGGACGAAAAAGGGGTATGCGAAGATGCTTGTGTTGGTGAAATTACTTTTGGAAAAATGAAAGAAGATGATCCAAAGTTTTTTGAAAATGATCAAGAAAGTGCAAGTGTAAACAAATTATCGGGATCAACATCTTCTAGTTTTGCAACTAGTAATTTTGCAGGAGTATCTTCTTCCACTTCTCAAATATCAGCTGCTCCTGAGAAAATTAAGGACGGAGTAACAATTATAATAAAATCAAACCAACCATCAAGAACCCCAAGCTCATATTATGTCAAAGGAAAAAATAGAAACAGTAACTTTCAAGGTTATGGTAGAGATACTTCTAATCATGATAGAAAAAAAAATAAGTATGCAAAGGTAGGCAATAAAGAAAATGATGCTTATTTTGTAAACGGAGAAGATTTGCAGCTACTTTTAAAAAACACTCCAAGCTTCAATGCAGCCCCACGCCGCGGATCCCAACATGGACATAAAGATGTAGCAGAAGTTGTAAACAATGCCGCACGAGAAGTTCATGCAGCAGTACCTGAACGCTCTAAAGACGGTCTAGCTAGGCTTGGCCAAGCTTCTTTGTCTAGGTGTATAAATAGAAAAGAAAGAGCGAGAAATCCTGATTTACCATGCATTCAGGGAGGCTGGGGAGCTGGACTTGGCGCATACCGCTGGGGACATCAAAGTGGATTAGAAGTTGATGTTTTTTATTATTATAAAGGAAATCGCTATCCGGGAAAGTATACAAATAGTTCCAAGAGTTTATTTGACATGGAAAGAAATGCAATTTTCACAGAGTCTTTGCTTGCCGACTCCCGGGTCGAAGCGGTATTAGTAGGAGTAACTGTAATACAATTTTTGTATCAATATGCTAGTGAGCCAAATAATAAATCTAGATTTCCTAATATTATTTCAAATTATAAAAAGAGGCTTGCTCCTGCAGGCACTGGTCATGATGACCATTGGCATATTAGATTGCACATACCACAAGGCTCTCCCAACATGAACCAATTTAGAGATAAATATTTATCAAAAGAACCTGAAAACAGAAAGAGAAAATCTAGTTTACTTAGGTCAGAGCTTGCAAAAGGCGCTGCAAAATTCAATCACATAAATCCCGATCAGGGCCTTAAGTGGCCAAAAAATTTTGATAATAGAATTGAAAAAATTTTTAATTTGTTAAAAAATCAAAGTTTGGCCAAAATTGTAAAATTATACGGCGGCCTAATTAGTATTTCAGTTGGAAATGCAGAAAGTAAAGTACCAGACATTTATACTTACAGACCTCGTCGCGCAATCTACGGAGCATCATCCCCGAAAACAATGGCAGCTCTCGCACAGATAATTCATTATAAAGGTAAAAGCGAGGCATTGACCGACAAGGAGATAGGTGGAATTCTAACCTATACCCGGCGCCGGACAGGCAAAGGTCCATATAGTTCTAATAAGATAAATCGGGCAATTTCAGTAAAACACGCAGCTCGGACAGCTTTGCACCAGGCTTATAATCAAAGGCAGAAGAGTTTACCTCTAGAACATCAAAAAAAACTAAAAAAAATTTACTACCCATATAAGCGAACCCGCGGTGTAAAACTAGGAAGAATTGGAGAGCAGGAGGTCAGAATGCATGTTCAGGATCCTTTAGGTCTAAGCAGAAGAAGTACATTTACTTGGGGTACACACAAACAAACAACAGAAGACATGTTTATGTTTTTTGCAGCTTTGCAGAGAATGACTTCAGGCAAATCAACCGGGACGGAACTACAATGGTATAATCAACACAAGTCGGAAGTTGACAAAATAGTTAAAATACAAAAAACAAGAGCACACTCTCCTAGAATGACTCATTCCGGCATACCAAAGTTTGCAGAGCCTCAAATCCCAGATGATAGGCAAGGATGGGGAAAAGGTGGAAGAGACGGAGGAACTGTTAGCCATACGTTTATAGTTCCAAAAGGAGAGAAAAGATATGTTATTTCTGTTTATGTAAATGCTATACCAAAAAGTAAGATGAATGATTCAGAAGCCTATGCTGTATTGAATGCACTTATTTACAGAATAATTAAAGAAAAACTTAATTAAAAGAGGACTAAAAATGAAAAAACAAGAGCTTATTAAAATTATAAAAGAAGAGTTTAAATCACACATGATGTATGATCCAGAATCTGATAAAAAAATAAAAGCAAAATCAGAAGAAGATCACGAAAAATATGCAGAAAAAGGATACATTCACATAGATCCTGAAATACTTCGAGATATTCTAAAGGATGAAGGTGGAGCTTCAGGTATGGATCCGTTTTTAGATTCAGATGATCTCGATGCTGATGAGAAAGAAATAGAAGATGCTCTAGAGGCTATGCCAGACGTTGGTAAGCATGAAGAAGGTGATTGGATCCTGGCAGATGATGAAGAAATCATAGTTAAGATAATTGAAGAAGAGCTTAAAATTTTTCTAGACGAAAAGAAAAAAAAGCGAAAAAAGAAAAAAAAGAAGAAATCAAAAGGTAAAAAAGACGCTTGCTATTATAAAGTGAGGTCTAGGTATTCTGTTTGGCCTTCCGCTTATGCATCCGGTGCACTAGTTAAATGTAGGAAAGTCGGCGCCAAAAACTGGGGCAATAAGAGTAAAAAGAAAAAATGAAAACACAAGAACTTATAGATATTATTGAAGAAGAACTATCTATAGTTTTAGAAAAAAAGAAACGTAAAAAGAAGCGCAAAAAACGCAAGAAGGCAGGTTCGGAGTCTAGCAAAGAGACTTCTTTAAGAGACTGGTTTGGCCGTAAAGGCGCTAAAGGAAAGAAAAGGGGCTGGGTAGACTGCAATGCACCAGATGGAAAAGGTGGCTATAAGTCCTGCGGCCGCTCAAAAGGTGAAAAAAGATCAAAATATCCTGCTTGTCGTCCTACACCGGGCGCCTGTAAAGAAAGAGGCAAAGGAAAGTCTTGGGGTAAAAAATCAAAAAAAGGAAAAAAATGATGAAAAAAATAAAAGTAAGAATAGTGGAAGGTGGTTGTGATCCATGCACATCCGCAGCACCATTACCTAAAGATCCAATGGGTCACATGCACACAAGTGATTGCGAAAAACCTTCTGGTTATAAAAACGCTCACAATGGTGAAGAAGCCAGAATGCACAGAACCACTTTAGCTCATTTGATAGCAGATGTCAAAGTTTTGTTAGATCTTGTACAAGATGGAGATGACCTACCAGAGTGGCTTGAAACAAAGATAACAAAAGCTGGTGACTACATGTCTTCCGCAGCGCGCTACATAGCCGGCAACATAGCAAGAGATCAAGGGCAACTTGAAGAAGTAAAAAACTGTGGGTGTGGTCAAGATCCTTGTGTAACTTATGGAACACTCGAAGAACAAATAATGGTAGAACAAGACCAAACTCGTAAAGATTTTTTAATGTCTATGATGTCACAAGTAGAAAGCAACATTGAAGCTTTAGAGGATGAACAAGTTGAGGCACTAATTAATGCTTTAAATCCAGTAGTAGGTGCTGCCATGAACGAGGGCATAGTGGGCTTAACAGAAGAGATTTTAATAGAAGAGCAGTTTAGTCTCTATGAGAACCTTCAAGACGCCATAGATGAAAATGGAGAGTATCCATGCCCTCAATGTTTGTATGAGGTCCTCTCAGAAGCTTCATGTGGCTGCCCAGACCTTATTCCCGAGGCAAAGTATAGAGGACGCAAGGTTAAGCTTAATAAGCCAATGCGTGGAGATGTAAAGAAATTTAAAGTTTACGTTAAAAATGCTAAAGGCAATGTTGTTAAAGTTAACTTTGGTGACAAAAACATGAGAATTAAAAAGTCAAACCCAAAACGTAGAAAATCCTTTAGAGCAAGACATAATTGTAAGAACCCGGGCCCAAAGTGGAAAGCACGTTATTGGTCTTGTAGAAAATGGTAAAAATTTCTTGACATAAAAAAATAAACTAAGTATAATTCTATTATGATTAGGATTATCAACAAAATACCTTCAAATGTTGTCATTGCTTGTTCTGGTGGCGTAGATTCAATGGTGTTTACACACTTTGTTTTACAAGGCCGAAGGAATGTTAGATTAGCTTACTTTAACCACGATACTTCTCATTCAAGACAAGCCCAAGACTTTGTTGAAAAATATGCAAACGACAATAATTTAGATTTATTTATTGGTAAAGTTAAGGGAACTAAAGGGAAGAGGTCTATGGAGGAATTTTGGAGAGACGAGAGGTACTCTTTCTTTAATAGGATTAAGACGAATTTTTTAGTTACTTGTCACCACTTAGATGATGCAGTGGAAACGTGGGTAATGTCAGCAATGCATGGAAGATGTAAGCTGATTCCTTATCAAAGAGGAGATAACATTTACCGCCCTTTTCTGATGACGTCAAAAAAAATTATTAAAGACTACGCGGATAGAAAACACCTAGAGTGGGTAGAAGATCCTTCAAATGCAAGAACAGAATACATAAGAAATCATATCAGACATAGCCTTATGCCTGGAATTTTAAAAGTAAATCCAGGAATTCGTACTATGATTAGGAAAAAATTACTTGAAACTTATTTGTAACTCATGGTATAAAATACTTATAAGGGCCTATAGCTCAATCGGTTAGAGCTACGGTCTCATAAACCGTCGGTTCCTGGTTCAAGTCCAGGTGGGCCCACCAAGTCTATAAAGGAGTATTAAAATGATTGTAGAAAGACTTAAAGAAATTTTAGAAACATTAGCAAAAGCGCAAGCTGATGCAGAAAAATGCGAATCCGGAAATGCCTCTGCCGGCCGTCGCGTGCGTAAGGTTTGTATGGAGGCTACAAAGGAGCTAAAAGAACTTAGATCTTTAATTTTGGAGCAATCAAAGAAATGAAGGATTATTTTTGGGGCTCTGCAGAAGAGACAGTTGAAGAAGAAAGAACAATACATGATTTCGCATCAGAAACTAAAGGTCATGCATCTACAGATTTCAACGTAGTTGATAGTAGCCATAATAGGATTTATTTTTATTCAGGTGTTACACGACCAAAAATCTTGCAATTAAATAAGTATCTTTTTAATTTAAATGTAAACATGTTATCCAAAACAGGCCCTCTAGAGTACGAGCCACCTCCAATTAAGCTGCATATAAACAGCTATGGAGGTTCCGTGTTCGCCGGCCTTGCAGCTTTAGATTACATAAAGAACTCTAAGGTGCCAGTACATACTATTATTGATGGATGCGCTGCATCTGCAGCTACATTAATGTCATGTGTGGGATCCCATCGCCAGATGCACAGGAACGCTTGTATGTTAGTTCACCAACTCTCTGGAGCAATGTGGGGAAAATTTCAAGAAATGGAAGATGATTTTGAAAATTCAAAAATGCTAATGACTAAGATAAAAAATATTTATAATGAGCACACTAAGATACCAAAGAGAGAAATGGACAAAATTTTAAAACATGATCTTTGGTGGGAAGCAGAAAAGTGTCTTCAATATGGCTTAGTGGATGAGATAGTTTAAATTATGAGTATATTTGATAACATTTTAGGAATTAAAGAAGACAAAAAAATAAGATCTCCGGAACAATCTTTAGAATTGATCGAATCTTATTTAAAATTGGATGACATGCCCTTTATGGATGTAATCTCACATAGAAAATATGATAAATTTGAAGACAAAGAAAATGTTTATCAATTTACTATGAAAATGATGTCATTAAGTTTTTTAGTTAGAATGGGTAAAGATAGTAGAGTAAAGAATATTTATTTTACATCTAGGCACGCCGGCAGTGCGGCATCAGTAGACTCTGTATCTTTAAGACACAACATTATTGTTGAATATAAATAAGATTGTTAATTAGAAATTTTTTTAAAATCTTTTTTAGATTCGCTTAAGAAAGATTTAAGAATGTCGTAATTTACCATTAATGTAATGTGGTGAAATTCTGGATTTGCCGCAAACACAACTCCAATTATTTTGTGATGTTTGTTGAACACTGGACCCCCGCTTGAACCCCCAATAGCCGGGGCTGTAATAATAGAACTTGATTGATCTAGGATTCCGCTATAAACTCCTCTAAAAATTGGTACTGTTGGTGGATGAAAAACTCCTTTCGGCGCCCCAAGATAATAAATATCATCCCCAACCTCAGGTTTAACATTGAAAGAAAACTTTGCTCCTTTAGTATGCTTTAAGGTAGGTACCCACAAAAGACAAAGATCTCCTGTTTTAATTTCTGGTCTGTAAAAAGTCGTCCGTATCGGCCATGCTTGGTGTAAATTTTCTTTTGTGTCTCTCACTGCTATTGTTTGTATAGATTTTTGTATTTCTTTGCTTGGCTGCGTATCACAAACATGACCCGCAGTTAAGACCATGTTTTCTGATTTTATTAAATCAATCTTTATACCGCTGCCAGTTTGAGTAAATTCTCCTATTGGACAGTTTTCAGCTCCTTGCGTGCAACTGATAATTTTTGTTGTGTGAAAAATTTGAACAAAAGCGCTTGCGTTATTGGAAATTTTATTTGCAGGTTTTATTACCTTAGCACAAGATGTACTTGAGCCTAAAATAGTAAGAATAAAGAGGCACATCAGTAGGTGTTTAAAAAGTTTCATACTATATAATTATAATTTTTAGAATTTTTTTAAAGGAGAAAAAAATGAATACTATTTTAATTTTTGTTTTCGGGTCTATATTTTTAGCAGGTCCGGTGAACGGAAAAGATGCAAATAAAGAAAAAAATGTAATAATTTCAAAACAGTTTGAGAGTCACATTTCGATTATCAAAGAAAATTATGGTTTCGATGTTACTTTTGAAAAAACTCCGCATTATTTGAAAAGTAAAAAATAATAAAAATTCTAATTATAAATGGTATACTTTAAAAGTTAATTTATAATAAGGGTTTTATTTTGGCCAAAAAGACATACGTTTTAGACACTAGTGTCTACCTCACTGATGCAAATTGTATAAAAAACTTCAAAAATAACGACATTGTAGTTCCTTTAAAAGTTTTAGAAGAAATAGATAAGCATAAAAAAAGACAAGATTCGGTAGGATCTCAAGCTAGAGCAATAATCAGAAAGTTAGATGAATTAAGAGCAAAAGGTAGCTTATTAAAAGGAACAAGAATAGAGAAGGGGCTGGGGATAGTTAGGGTTAGTTCATACAACCCCTTATGTTTACCAGATGACTTAGATCTTGAAGATCCGGATAATCAAATTATTGCAACAGCACTATCTGAACAGCAAGCATCTCCAAAAACTAGAAAAGTTGTAGTTGTTTCAAGAGACATAAACATGAGAGTTAAATGCGATGCATTAGGTCTCTTGACAGAAGATTATCAAGCGGAACAAGTAGTGGAAAATTCTGAAGGTTTATACACTGGTAGAATAGAGGTTCTAGTTGATGAGCAAGACATTGACAAATTTTATAATAATCAAGATATTTCTATCAATCAAGACAAATATCATCTTTGCCCCAATCAGTTTGTTATGCTTATTTCAAATAGTAATGAAAAAAAGACTGCACTAGCAAGATATAAAAATCACATTTCTCCTTTGAAAAAAATAATCTCATCTAACAGTAGAGTTTGGAATACTGTAGCACGAAACAAAGAACAACAATTTGCACTGGAGTTATTGATGGATCCAGACGTTCCAGTAGTTTCTTTGGTTGGAAAAGCAGGATCAGGAAAAACTTTGCTTGCCCTCGCCGCTGGCCTTGAGCAAACTTTTGAAAAAAACATTTATAAAAAAATTGTAGTAACAAAGCCTGTGGAGCCAGTTGGTAAAGATATAGGGTTTTTACCTGGAACAATGGAAGAAAAAATGATGCCTTGGCTTGCCCCAATTCAAGATAATTTACAGTTTCTTATGGGTGATGATAAAGCAACTCTAGACCTATACATGGAAAAAGGTAAGATAGAAGTTGAAGCAATGACTTTTATTCGTGGTAGATCTATTTCTAATGCCTTTATTGTTATAGATGAAGTACAAAACATGACACAACATGAGATTAAAACTGTTCTCACTCGTGTGGGCGAAGGAACTAAAATTGTATTAACAGGCGACATAGAGCAAATTGATAATGTCTACATTGACGCGACAAACAATGGATTGTCTTACGTGGTAGAAAGACTAAAACAAGAGCAAATTACTGGACATGTTACTTTATTAAAAGGGGAAAGGTCCAAGGTAGCAACCATTGCTGCAACAAAATTGTAAAGTAAGATAAAATGAGAAAGTTTATAAAAAGAAAAGAAAAAAAACATTTTAGAATAAGAGGCATAGAAGTTTTTATAAAGGATGAATTGACAAATAAAATTGATTTAAAAACGTGTATTTTATCTGCTCTTAGGTTAGTTCCAAATCACCTGCTTACAAATTTGGAAACAATTTATTTTGGTAAGTTTGAGCATTTAGAGAAACTAGATCTTGAAGCAATGTATATGAATTCATCAATTTTTATGTCAAATGAGATAGAGAACGAAGTTGACATAATTGACGATTTAGTTCATGAAATAGCTCATTCTGCAGAAGAAACATATAAAGAAGAAATTTATTTTGATGGCAATTTAGAAAAAGAGTTTTTATTAAAAAGAAAATTACTTTGGCAAAAACTAAAAGAAAAAGGATTTAGTGTAGATTTAAATTTGTTCCTAGAGACAGAATATAACGAAGAGTTAGATAAGTTTTTGTATAAGGAAATAGGTTATCAAACATTATCTATGTTTTCTTCAGGATTGTTTTATTCTCCTTATGGATCTACATCACTAAGAGAATACTTTGCAAACGGATTCGAGGCTTTTTTTATGAAAGAAGACATACCAAGGTTAAAAAAGACATCACCGATTTTGTATAAAAAAGTGTCTAATTTGTCAAACTTAGATAATTCTGAAAAAGTTTTGTTTTATTAATTTAATACCAAAAATAAAGATAAGGAGAATAAAATGAATAGTGAAGTTTTTAAAGAAAAAGTAGAAATAAATGAAAACACATTAAAGGTTCATGTTAGTTGCGAACTGAGAATTTATGCAAGAGTTCATAAGAAAATTTACAAAGAGTCAAGTTTATTAAATTTAATTCCAGAAGATTTAAGAGACAAAGTTAAATTATTGTCTTCTCCCGAGAAACAAGTTTCAAATATAAACAAGCCACAATTTTCAACTTCGGGCACTTGGGTATTTACTATAATCAAAGAAGAGTTAAAGACACCAGAAAAAAAACCCGCCCCGGCAAAAAGAAGCACCAGAAGAAAGTCTACTAGATCGGCCGGAAAAAGAACAGCTACCAATAAAAATAATTCTTGATTTTTTTTTAAAAAAATGCTAAAATAAGCTTATGAATAAAGGAAATAATACAATTGAAAAAAAAATAAGCTATTCTGAATTTAAAACCTGGAAAGAGTGTCCGTATAAACATAATCTTTCGTATGTACAAGGTTTAAGCTCGTTCAGAGGTAATTTGTACTCCGCATTTGGTACAGCTATTCATGAAGTCTGTGAATCAATACTTTTGAAAAAGAAAAATAACTTAGAACTTGTTTTCAACAACTCGTTTCAGAGAGAAATTCTCTTGTCCGAAGAAAAAGGTGTAAAAATAGATCCTAAGCTTAAAGCAGAATTGACTGCGCAATCAGCTCCAATTTATTCAAATCTCGAAGAAACATTAAATAACAAGTTTGGTAATTATGAGGTCTTCTCAGTAGAAGAACCTCTTTATGAAAAGATTGAAGAATTCAATGCGTATGATAGATCTTTCAAAGGTTTTATTGATGCGGTGATAAAATCAGAAGATGGCTATTATTACATTATAGATTGGAAGACCTGCTCTTGGGGTTGGTCCTCTCAAAAAAAGTCAGATCCGATAGTAAACTACCAATTAACTTTTTATAAAAACTTTTTCTGTAAAAAGAATAAAATAGATCCTAAAAAAGTAAAAACCATGTTTGTTCTTCTGAAAAGAACAGCAAAAAAAGAACAAATAGAATTTGTAGAGGTTACCTCAGGTTCCAAAAAGGTAAATAATTCTTTAAAACTTCTAGAAAAAGCGGTTATAAATATAGAAAATAATGTCAAAATAAAAAATAGACTTAGTTGCAAGTATTGTGACTTTTATAAAACAGAGAATTGTAAATGAAAAAGAAAATTTTAATAATAGCAGATTCCCCATTGGTACCTTCAGGGGTTGGGACGCAAACAAGATACATGATAGAGTCTTTACTTTCTACGGGGGAGTATCAATTTTTGTGTCTTGCTGGAGCCATAAAGCATGAAAACTACAACATACAGAAAGTTGAAGGTCATGAAGAGGACTGGACAATTGTACCGGTCGATGGGTACGGCAATGCCGCCATTGTCCGCGGCGCAATAAAAGAATTTAAGCCAGATGTTTTATGGTTTATGACGGATCCTCGGTTCTATCATTGGCTATGGCAAATCGAAGATGAAATAAGAGACAAAATTCCGATGGTGTATTATCATGTCTGGGATAATTATCCATACCCCACTTACAATGCTCAGTATTATGGATCAAATGATTTAATTTGCTCTATTAGCAAAGTAACGGATGATATAGTTAAGACAGTCTCGCCAGACACTACATCTATTCACATCCCACATGCTGTAGATACAGATGTTTTTAAAAATACAAAACAACTTTTAGATTCAAGCCTTAGAGAGAACATAACAGATAATAAACCTGAAAAATTAGTGTTTTTCTGGAACAACAGGAATGCTAGAAGAAAGCAGTCTGGAACTTTAATTTATTGGTTCAAAGAATTTTTAGATGAAGTAGGTCACGATTCTGCGTGCCTATTGATGCACACAGAACCAAAGGATCCTCATGGGCAGGATTTAGTTGCCATAATAGAAGAATTGGGGTTAACGAATGGTGAAGTTTCATTTTCGGTTCAAAAATTACCTCCGGAAGATTTAGCAAACATTTATTCGGTAGTTGATTGTACTATAAACATTGCCGATGCTGAGGGTTTTGGCTTGTCTACTTTGGAATCATTATCATGTGAGACTCCAATTATAGTTAACATGACAGGTGGCCTACAGGAGCAAGTCACAGATGGACAAAATTGGTTTGGAATAGGCTTAGAACCCGCATCTAGATCTATAATAGGTTCTCAAGAGGTACCATTCATTTATGAAGATAGAGTATCAAAATCTGACTTTCTAAATGCAATGAGAAAAATGTTTCACATGACGGATGAAGAAAGGGCAGACCTTGGGAGGCTTGGTAGACAGCATGTGTTGAATAATTATAGTCTTGAAATTTACAAACAAAATTGGATTAAAACATTTAAAATGATAGAAGAAAAATTTGGCTCATGGGAGTCCAGAAATAATTATCAATCTTGGAAACTTATGGAGGTTGCATAATGAAAGTACTAGTACAAGCCCCTGTTTTTACTTCTTCCGGTTACGGAGAACACTCAAGGCTTTTGATGCGTTCTTTACTCTCCTTGGGAGAAAAAAAAATAGATCTATATCTTGACCCTTTAAATTGGGGGAATACAAGTTGGATCATGCCAGACAGCGTTCTGGAAGAAAAATGCCATCAGCTAGCTTTAAAAAATTCTTTGTACAAGGAGTCGACTAATAATAGTGCAGATTATGACGTTCAAATTCATGTCGGTATACCCAATGAGTTTTCAAAGATGGCTCCATATTCTGTACTAGTTACAGCAGGTATAGAAACAGACAGGGTGTCACCAGAGTGGTTATCCTGTATCAACAATCGTGGAGTAAATAAGATTATAGTACCTTCTAGTCATGCTCGGGCAGGATTTAAAAATACTGCATATCTGGTGAGCAGTGACTCTCCTGAAAAAACAGTAACCCTCGAGTGTCAGGCAGAGGTAGATGTTGTACCTTATCCGGTCAGACAAGTAGAGTCAAAGAACTTAGAGTTAAACCTTTCTACAAAGTTTAATTTTTTGTCAGTTGCAATGATGACGCCTCGTAAAAATTTAAATAATACGATTACCTGGTTTTTAGAAGAATTTAGAGATAATCCCGATGTTGGTCTAGTCTTGAAAACTGGACTGGGTAAATCAACAAACATAGACAGAGCCAAGACGTACAAAACGCTTAATAAAATTACATCTCAATTCGAAGACAGAAAATGTAAAATTTATTTATTACACGGAAACCTTTCAGAAGGTGAAATGAGAAGCTTATATGAAAATCCAAAAATTAAAGCTATCATCTCAGCAACCCACGGAGAAGGTTTTGGTTTGCCGCTTTTTGAAGCTGCAGGTTATGGGTTGCCTGTTATCGCAACTGATTGGTCAGCCCATACCGAATTTTTAAAAGCAGAGGTCTCTGTATCCAAAGGAGCAAAGATAGAAGAGAAAAACATGTTCTGCGCAGTAAACTATGATTTAGCACCGGTACAACCATCAGCAGTCTGGAAAGACATCATAGTAGAAGATTCACAATGGGCCTTCCCATCTAAAGATCATTTTAAATCTCAATTGAGAAAAGTCAAAAACAACTATAATGAACATAAAGAAACAGCTTTAATTTTAAAAGAAGCTCTAACCAGAACATACACAGAAGAAAAAGTATATGATAAAATGCTAGAGTCAATTTTTGGAGAAGACATGTTATCTGTAATGGATTTGGAATCTATAAAAATAGAAGACATTCCAAAAATTTCAATTATCACTTCTGTTTACAATGGTGATGATTATATACAAGGGTTTATGGAGGACATAACGAGTCAAAACATTTTTAAAGAAAAGTGTGAACTCATTATGATTAATGCCAATTCCCC
>MDTG01175507.1_pt1 | contig 51807 bp, 48 predicted proteins | sample 811421 | NCBI WGS metagenome assembly MDTG01 (sample SAMN05326645, study PRJNA326480) | marine metagenome | isolation source: seawater | place: Pacific Ocean: South East | collected 2011
AATTTTTCGAATTATATGCTGACCAATAAAACCTGAGCCTCCAAAAATTAGTACTGTTTTCATGATTTTTTTAAAGTTAAATGATATAGCATTGTTTGATATAAATCAAAATTAGATAAATATATTTATGCAAATTAAATTACATAATAACGACATACCGAGTGATATTAAGTTTGGTGAAATAATTGCCATTGACACAGAAACAATGGGCCTAAATCCATTTAGAGATCGACTTTGTTTAGTGCAAATTTCAAATGGAAGAGGAACATGTCATTTGGTCAAAATTAATGAGAAAGAAAACAAACCTAAAAACTTAATTAAAATATTAAAAAATAAAAAAGTTTTAAAAATTTTTCATTTTGCTAGATTCGATGTAGGTATTCTAAAATATACTTATAATATTAATATACAAAATATTTATTGTACAAAAATTGCATCAAAATTAACTAGAACTTTTACAGACAAGCATGGTTATAAAGATTTATGTGAAGAGTTACTAAATGTAAAAATAACAAAAACACAACAAACCTCAGATTGGGGAGCAGAAAAGCTTACAACGCAACAACAAAAATATGCAGCAACGGATGTTTTATATTTGCATAAAATTAGAGAAAAATTAAACAAAATGTTAAAACGCGAAGATAGGGTAAAAATTGCTGAAGCGTGTTTTAAATTTATTGAATACAGAACCCAAATGGATTTACTAGGTTGGTCAGACTTAGATATTTTTAGGCATTAAATTTTTATGGATAAATCGCAAATATTAAAAGAAGCAAAGAAAGTTCTTTTAACTGAAATTAAGGGTATAAAAACTTTAGGCAGATCGATAAATGAGAATTTCTATAATGTCGTTAAAACTATTTTTTTGACAAAAGGAAGAATTATACTAACAGGTATTGGTAAAAGTGGTCATATTGGTCATAAAATATCAGCTACTTTGTCATCAACTGGAACGCCTTCACACTTTATTCATTCTACAGAAGCAGGTCATGGAGACTTAGGGGGCATAACTAAAAAAGATACAATTCTTGCAATTTCTAATTCAGGTGAAACTAGCGAATTAAATGGAGTAATTCAATATGCAAAACGCTTTAATATAACTCTCTTGAGTATCACGGGTAGTAAAAAAAGTTTGTTATATAAGAAATCAAAATTTGCAATTACTTATAAAAAACCTATTGAGGCTTGTCCAAATAATCTCGCTCCAACAAGCTCAACAACTATGATGCTTGTTCTTGGAGACGCAATAGCCGTTGCATTAATTAAAATGAGAGGCTTTAAAAAATCCCATTTTTCAAATTTTCACCCTGCTGGAAATTTGGGTAAGGATCTAGTAAAATTATTTGATGTTATGCATATTAAATCAAAAATACCACTAGTTAATTTGAATGAAAAAATGTCAAGTGTATTAATAAAAATGACAAAAAAAAGCTTTGGATGTATTGGTGTAATTAATTCTAAAAAAGAGCTAGTTGGAATTATTACTGACGGAGATTTAAGACGAAATATGCGTGAAAATATTATTAATAAAACTGCTAAAGAAGTTATGACGAAAAAACCTTTAACAGTTGATAATAATACATTGGTTGGTGAAGCAATCAATATTATGAATTCTAGAAAAATCACAAGTCTTTTTGTCTGCCAAAAGAATAAGCCAGTTGGAATTGTTCATATTCATGATTTATTAAGGTTAAGTAGTTAAGTTGAATTATTTTTTAAAATTAAATAGTAAACTAATTTTAATTATAATCTTTTTATTATTAGTTGTTTTAATTTCTGTAATTTTATTTCAAAAGGTTCAGATAGATAAAACAAATCTTAATGGTTTAGAAATTAATACAACTAAAACAAGATTTGATATTTTAGAGCCCAAGTTCAGTATTAGTAAGTCAAAAAATAAAATTGACATAACAGCAAATGAGGGGAATTTTGTTAATGATAAAGAAATATTATTAAAAAATAATGTACAATTTAAATCTAAAGATTTTGAAATTTATTCACAAAATGTAACATTTAATCAAGAAAATGAAACTGCGACAAGTGCAAATGATTCGACTTTTATTGCCAAAAAAACTAAAATTGAGTCAGAAGGTTTTAATATAATACAAGATGGGAACATTATAAAGTTTCAAGGCAAAACTAAACTTACTTTATCAAAATGATTAGAATAATAATTATTTTTTTGTTATTTTTTAAATATTCTTACGCAGCTAAGATTGGTGAAACAGAAATTACTACAGAAGAAGGTATAGAGGTTTTTCAAAATGAAAAATACTACAAATTAAAAAAAAATGTTAATATCGTTACAAAAGATTTTGAACTTAAAGCTAATTTCGTAAAAGCACATTTTGAGGAAAATCTATATGATATTACTAATGTAGAGGCAGAAGAAAATGCTATTTTATTTTCAAAAAGAGGCATAGAAGCAAAGGGTGAAAAAATTATATTTTCTATAAAAAATGAAAATATATTAGTATCAGGTAAAGATTCATATTTGCTAATTAATGAAATCAATATGTTTTCAAACGAAATAATAAAAGTGGATAATTTAAAGGGAGATTTCAATTTAAATGGTGAAGGTTCATATATAAAGACTGAAAATATTGAAGTATATGGGGGAAATATTGATGGTTCTTATTTACAAAATGAGCAAGGCTTTGAAGTTGAAAAATTGATTGTTACTGATACAAATAAAGTAAATATTTTTACAAACTCAATTGAAATGTTTGCATTAAAAGCTACCTATTCAAAAAAAAATAATACCATTGAATTATTTGATGATGTAAAAATTATAAGAGGTCAAGAAATAATTATTGGTGATTACGCAATCATTGATACATTAGAAGAGTCTTATAAAATTAAAAATATAAATTCTAAAAGTGTAAAAGTTTTAATATCTGAAGAAAATGAATAAACTAAGAATATTAAATAATGGATTGGCAATAAATAAGATATCAAAATCTTTTGGAAACAAACAAGTAGTAAAAGACGTTAGTCTTAGTATAAAGAAAGGAGAAATAGTTGGTTTACTAGGTCCAAATGGAGCTGGCAAAACAACAATTTTTTATATTGTAGTTGGCTTATTAAAACCTGATACAGGATCAATTATTTTAGACAAAATAAATATTTCTGATTTACCAATTTATTTAAGAGGACAAAAAGGAATTAGTTATTTGCCACAAGAACCATCTATCTTTAGAGGTATGAATGTTGAAGATAATTTGATGTCAATTATTGAAATAATTGAAAAGGATAAATCTAAACATAGCATTATCCTTGAAAATCTTTTAAATGAATTTGATATTGATCATGTTAGAAAATCTAAATCAATTGTTCTTTCAGGTGGGGAGAGAAGAAGATTAGAAATAGCAAGAACTCTAGCTTCAAAACCAGATTATTTATTATTAGATGAACCTTTAACAGGAATAGATCCAGTTTCTATTGATGAAATTAAAATAATAATCAAAAAATTAAAAAATAAAAATATAGGAATTTTAATAACGGATCATAACGTGCGTGAAACTCTAAAAATAGTTGATAAAGTTTATATTGTTAATGAAGGTACAATATTTTTTGAAGGATTGCCTGAATATGCAATTAATAATGATAAAATTCGAAAATTTTATTTAGGTTCAGACTTTAATATATAGTTTGTTTATAAAACTCTTATTTCAAAAAAAAGGTAGTATAAATTGAAAAAAATTATTGTATCAATAGATGGACCCGCTGGGTCTGGAAAGCAAAGAATTGCCAAATATATTGCTAAAAAATATAAATTTTATCATTTAGACTCAGGTGTTTTGTATAGAAGAATTACTTTGCTTGTCATTAAAAAGAGGGTGGATTTAAAAAATTTAAAAAAAATAAAAGAGGTAATAAATAATATAGAATACCTATCTCCAAGAAATCATAGAAATTTAAGAACTGAAGTAGTAAGTAAAAATGCTTCTATAATTTCAAAAATTTTATTTGTAAGAAAATTTGTTAATAATCAACAAAAATTAATAGTTGCCAGAAAATTAAAAAGGTACAGAGGATGTGTCATTGATGGGAGAGATATTGGTTCGAAGGTTTTTACTAATGCAAAATATAAGCTTTTTATTGATGTAAAAGCTAAAATTAGGGCAAATAGAAGACATAAACAGTTGATTGAATTAGGTGAAAAGTCTATATACGGCAAAATTTTAAAGGAAATAATATTGAGAGATAAAGCAGACATTAATCGTAAGGAATCACCACTAATAATTCCTAGAAATTCTATTATAATAGATAATTCTTCATCATTTAAAAATACAACTAATCAAATCAATAAAGTTTTAAGAAAAATCTAAAATGGCAACTAAATCAAATATAAATATAACAAATGAAGAATACGAAAATTTAATTTTAAATACAATTGAAAATAAACTAAAAAAAGAAAAATCTATTGTTGATGGAACTATTGTTTCAATTGAAAATGATATGGTAATTGTTGACGTAGGTTTAAAAAGTGAAGGGAGAATTCCTTTAAATGAGTTTTCAAAAGTAGGAAAAAATAATGACTTACAAATTGGTGAAAAATTAAGTGTCTATATAGAAAATATAGATAGTTCAAATGGTGAAACAATTTTATCTAGGGAAAAAGCTGTAAAACAAAGTGCGTGGAATCATCTTCAAGATTGTTTTCAAAATAATAAAGTGGTGACTGGAACACCTTTTAATAGAGTTAAGGGTGGCATGAGCGTTGATGTTAAAGGGGTAACTGCATTTTTACCTGGCAGTCAAATTGATACTAGGCAAATAATTAAAGATACAAGAGAATTGTTAAACAAACCTATGGATCTTATGATATTAAAAATGGATAAGTTTAGAGGAAATATAGTTGTTTCCAGAAAAGCTATTTCTGATGTTGAATTAAAAGAGCAAAGAACAAAACTTTTATCAAATATTAAAGAAGGTTCAATCTTAGAGGGAAAAATTAAAAACCTTACAGATTATGGAGCTTTTGTTGATCTTGGTGGAATGGATGGATTAGTTCATGTTACAGATATATCTTGGAATAAGATAAATCATCCATCAGAAATTTTAGATCTTGGATCTAGTATATCTGTTAAAGTATTAAAATTTGATGAAGAATTAAGCAGATTAAGCTTAGGCATTAAACAACTTACAGACGATCCATGGAATGAAATTAAAGACAAATATAAAGTTGAACAAACAATTAAATGTCCTGTTTCTACAATTAATGACCAAGGTGTATCTATTTTAATAGATAATAAATACGATGGATTTATTCCAATAAATGAATTAACTTGGTTGAAAAAGCCACCACATCCCTCAAAAGTAATTCAAATCAAAGAGGAAGTAGAAGTAAAAATCATAGAAATTGATGAAGAAAAGAGAAGAGTTTTATGTAGTTTAAAACAACTAAAAGAAAATCCTTGGAATTCTCTAGATGCTAAATTCAAAATTGGAGATAGCTTTGATACTGAAATTGTTAATGTAGTTGATTTTGGAATCTTTGTTAAAGTTCATGAAGAAATTGATGGCATGGTTCATGTTTCAGATTTAAATTGGAAAGAATCTGAGTGTGCAAATACTTTATCTAATTTGAAAAAAGGTGATAAAATTAAAGTTAAAATTTTAGATATAAATGTAGATAAAGAAAGAATTAGTCTTGGAGTTAAACAGTTGGATGATGATCCAATTGAAGAATATATAAAGAGTAACCCCTTAAAATCAACCGTGACTGGAACAATAACAGCAATTGATGATAAAGGAATTTCGGTAAATTTAGAACAAAATGTAAACGGTTATATTAAAAAAATTAACATATCTAAAGACAAGCTTGAAAGAAAAACAGAAAGATTTGCTGTAAATGAACAAATAGACTCTATTATTGTTTCTGTCGATTCTAAGGCAAGAATAATTAATTTATCAATTAAAGAAATAGAAATTCAAGAAGAAAAATCCGCTCTTTCAAAGTATGGTTCAAAAGAATCTGGTGCTTCACTTGGGGATATTTTAGGATCAGCTTTAAATAAGAAAAATACAAGCTGATGTTAAAGTCTGACTTATTATCAAATATAAGTAACAAATACCCAAGTCTAAACAAAAATGATCTTGAAACAATTTTTAATTTATTTTTTAAAAGAATAATTGATGGTCTAGCAGATAATAACAAAATTGAGATCAGAGGGTTTGGAACATTTACTAAAAAAATAAATAAAGCTAAATTTGTGCGCAATCCAAAAACAAATCAAAAAATTTATAAAGAAGAAAATTATAAAATTCATTTTAAAATTGGTAAAATTCTTCACGAAAAAATAAATTCACAAAAAAAATGAATTCAAAAAAAATTATTATTGCTCTTGATAATAATAATTTTAATGATTGCCTAAATTTAATTAAATTACTTAAAAATGATGCCTTTGCTTTTAAAGTTGGGTATGAATTTTTTTTTAATTTTGGTTTAGAAGGTTATAAAACTATTCATGATGAAGGTATAAAAATTTTTTTGGACTTAAAATTACATGATATTCCTAATACTGTTCATAAAGGAATTTTAGCTATTAACAAACTTAAACCATTTTTTACAACAATACACATATCTGGTGGAGATGAAATGCAAAAAATCTCAAATATAAAAAGAAAAAATACTAAAATATTGGGCGTAACTATTTTGACTAGTCTTGATACTGTTCAAACAAAAAAATATTATTTTAATGAAAATATTGAAAAAATAGTTTCAAATTATGCTATTTATGCACTAAAAAATAATTTAGATGGTATAGTATGTAGCCCTAGAGAAATAAGTATTATTAAGAAAATTTCTTTAGATAAATTAATTATAGTAACACCAGGAATAAGAATAAATAATGGTGATAAAATAAATGATGACCAAAAAAGAACTATGAGTCCCAAAGAGGCAATAGAAGCAGGTTCTAATTTTCTTGTTATTGGAAGACCAGTCACACAATCAAATGAACCATTGAAAGTTTTAAAACAAATAAATTCAGAAATTGAGTAAAGCTAAAATTAAAATATGTGGAATTAAAGATATTAATATTTTAGATTGCTGTATTGATAATAAAATAGATTATTTTGGTTTAATTTTTTTTAATAAAAGTTATAGAAATGTAAGTCTAAGTGCAGCAAAAAAGTTAACAAATTATTCAATATCTAAACCAATCTCCTCTGTAGGAGTTTTTGTTGATAAACCAATACAAGAACTTAAGGAAATATTGAGCGATATAAAATTTGACTATGTTCAACTTCATGGATCAGAGGATAATAACTATATTGATGAAATAAAAAAAAATTATCCTATAAAAATTATAAAAGTTTTACATATAAAGAAACAAGAAGATTTCAAAAATGCAAAAAAATCAACAAATGCGGATATGTTTTTATTAGATTATAAGCCAAGCAATAATGAACTTCCTGGAGGAAATGCAAAAAAATTTTCTTGGAGTCTTTTATCTGGTATTAATTTAAATAAACCCTGGTTTTTATCCGGAGGAATCAATATAAATAATATTAATGAAATTAAAAATTACGCAACTCCTTTTGGAATTGATATTTCATCAGGAGTAGAAGAAAAACCAGGAATTAAAAGTAGGGGAAAAATTTTTTCTTTGTTAGAAAACTATGAGTCATAAAAAAAATTCATATACTCAATGGCCAGATGAAAGAGGTTACTTTGGTGAATTTGGGGGAAGATATGTTTCTGAAACTTTAATGCCTCTTATCGAAGAGGTTGAAAAAGAATATAATAAAATAAAAAAAGATAAAATTTTTTTAAAAGAATTTCACTACTATTTAGAAAAATATGTAGGTAGACCAAGTCCTTTATTTTTTGCTGAAAGGATTACAAACGATCTTAAAGGAGCAAAAATTTATTTCAAAAGAGATGAATTAAATCATACAGGTGCTCACAAAATTAATAATTGTATGGGACAAATTTTACTTGCAAAAAAAATGGGTAAGAAAAGAATAATAGCTGAAACTGGAGCAGGTCAACATGGTGTGGCAACAGCTACAGTATGTGCTTTATTTGGTTTTCCATGTATAATTTATATGGGAGAAAAAGATATTAAAAGACAATCTCCAAATGTTTTCAGAATGAAATTACTTGGAGCAGAAATTAGAAGTGTTTCAAGTGGTTCAAAATCTCTTAAAGATGCAATGAATGAAGCTTTGAGAGATTGGGTAACAAATGTAAGAAATACTTTCTATATAATTGGAACTGCGGCAGGACCTCATCCTTATCCGTCCATGGTAAGAGATTTCCAATCAATAATTGGTCTTGAAGTTCGTAAACAAATTAAAGAAGTAGAAAATAAATTACCAGATTTATTAGTAGCTTGCATTGGTGGTGGTTCAAATGCTTTAGGTCTATTCCATGAATTTCTTGATAACAAAGAAGTTAAAATGGTTGCAGTAGAGGCAGCTGGAAAGGGTCTAAGTTCAGGTGAGCATGCAGCCAGCTTATCAGGTGGTAAACCGGGAGTTTTACATGGCAATAAAACATATCTTCTTCAAAATACATCTGGTCAAATAGAAGAAGCTCACTCAATATCTGCAGGCTTAGATTATCCTGGAATTGGACCTGAACATTCATTTCTTTTTGAGAATAAAAGAGTCAAATATGTTTCTGCCACAGACAAAGAAGCTTTAAATGCATTTAAATATTGTTGCAAAAAAGAAGGTATTATTCCAGCTTTAGAACCTGCACACGCATTATCGGTTGTTAAAAAAATTGCACCTAAAATGAAATCTAATCAAATTATAGTTATGAATATGTGTGGAAGAGGTGATAAAGATATTTTTACCGTAGCTGATGCGTTAAAAATTAAAATATAATGTCCAAAAGAATCAATCATTTATTTAAAGATAATAAAAAAAAATTAGTTACTTTTGTTACAGGTGGAGATCCAGATTTTAAGACTTCTAATAATATTTTAGAGACTATTATTAAAAGTGGGGCAGACATAATAGAAATAGGAATGCCTTTTTCTGACCCTATGGCAGATGGTCCAACAATTCAATTATCAAGTAATCGCGCAATAAATCAAGGTGCAAATTTAAATACAATTTTTAATCAGTGTAAAAAAATAAGAATTAAAAATAAAAATATTCCTATAATTTTAATGGGTTACTATAATGTAATTCTACATTATGGTATTAAAAAATTCATAACAAATTGTTCATCTTTCGGCATAGATGGTTTGATTATTGTTGATCTGCAACCTGAAGAAGATAGTGAATTATATAATCTAATGAAATTAAAAGATATTGATTTAATTAGATTAATTACACCTAATACAACAACTAACCGATTAAAAACTATTACTAGTCATGCCTCAGGCTTTCTGTACTATGTTACAATTACTGGTATTACAGGTCAAAAATCGGCTGATATGAAAGAGTTAAAACAATCAGTTAAAAACATTAAAAAATTTAGCAAGCTTCCTATTGTTGCAGGATTTGGTATAAAAAATAGATTACACGTAAAAGAAATTTGTAAAATAACAGATGGAGTTGTAGTTGGTTCTTCTATTGTTAAATTAATTGAAAAAAATTTAAATAAAAAAAATAATATATTAAAAGCAATAAGTACATTTGTTAAAGATTTAAAAAAGGGTACTAATTTATGAATTGGCTTACAAATTTTGTAAAACCTAAACTAAGTGCTTTGGTAAGTAGAAAGGAAGTGCCAGAAAATCTTTGGCAAAATTGCCCATCTTGTGCAAATATGATTCATCACAAAGATCTTAACGAAAATTTATATGTATGTAATACTTGTAACTTTCATTTTAAAATGTCTGTTGAAAGAAGAATTGAAACATTGTTTCAGAAAAATAGTTTTAAAGAAGTAGAGTTAGAAAAAGTTTCAGATGATCCATTAAATTTTAATGATAAAAAAAAATATAAAGATCGCTTAAAGGAATATAGAAAAAAAACTAATTATAATGATGCATTTATTTTAGGAAAAGCTTTTTTGGATCAAAAAAAAGCTATTTATGGATTGATAAATTTTGATTTTATGGGTGGATCAATGGGACGAGCTGTTGGTGCGGGAATAGTTTCAGGAGTTAAAATAGCTATTGAAGAAAAATGTCCTTTTATAATTTTTACCGCTTCAGGTGGTGCACGAATGCAAGAAGGAATAATAAGTTTGATGCAGATGCCAAGAACAGTTGCTGCTATCGAATTATTAAATAAAAACAGAATACCTTATATTGTTGTTTTAACAGAGCCGACGACTGGAGGTGTTACTGCTTCTTTTGCTATGTTAGGTGATATTACGATTGCAGAAAAAGGATCAACTATTGGTTTTGCTGGAAAGAGGGTCATTCAAGATACGATAAGAGAAGAATTGCCAATAGATTTCCAAAAAGCTGAATATTTACATGAACATGGTATGGTTGACATTGTTGTACATAGGAAAAATTTAAAAAAAACATTAACTGATATATTAAAACATATTTCATAAATAGATGAACAAAGAATTAAATAAGTTGCTGATGCAACTAGTTGATCTGCATCCAAAATATATTGATTTATCATTAGATCGACTAAATAACCTTTTGGAAAAACTAAAAAATCCTCACTTAAAAATACCACCAGTAATCCATATTGCAGGCACAAATGGGAAGGGTTCTGTCCTAAGTTTTTTGAAAGAAATATTAATAGAAAATAATTTTAAAGTTAGTGCATATATATCTCCACATTTAAAAAATTTTAATGAAAGAATTATTATCTCTAATAAACAGATTTCAACAAAAAAAATGATTCAAAATTTAAAGTTAGTACAAAAGATAAATAATAACAATCCAATTACATTTTTTGAAATTACGACTGCTGCTGCTTTTTACTTATTTTCAAAATCAAAAGCTGATTTTCTAATTTTAGAAACTGGTTTAGGTGGCAGACTTGATGCTACAAATGTGATAAAAGAAAGTTTGATAAATATAATTACTCCAATTGGTTTGGATCATCAGGAATTCTTAGGGAAAAAAATTGAAAAAATAACATTAGAAAAACTAGGAATAATAAAAAAAAATAGCAATATAATTATTTCTAAACAAAGTAAAAAAGTAAAAAATTTTATAAAACAAAAATTAGATAATAAAAAAAATAATGTATCATATTTTGGTGAAGAATTTAAAACTATTAATGTAAATGAAAAGAAATTTAAATTTAAATTTAATACAATAAAATATAATTTTGATAAGCCTAAATTACTTGGAAATCACCAAATAGAAAATGCCGCTAATGCAATTGCAGCTACAATAGTTTTGAAAAAAATTGGATATTCTTTTTCTATAAAATCAATAAATAATGGTATAAAAAATACAACATGGCCTGGAAGATTAGAAATGGGAAGATTAAAAAATATAACTGTTTTTTTAGATGGAGCACATAATATTGATGGAGCAAAACAATTACTCAAATTTTTTAATAAAAAAAAATATAAAATCTGGATTGTATTTGGAATGTTAACTAATAAAAATATTTCCCTTTTTCTAAAAAAGTTAAAACCTATAATTAATGGAATTATAGCAATTGAAATTCCTGAAGAAAAAAATTCTTATTCAACAAAAGAAATTTATGAAAACTGTAAAAAACTAAAAATTAAATGTTTTCAAAAAAAATCAATTAAAGATGCAAATTCTTTTTTATTAAAATCAATTAAACCAAAAAAAGTGCTAGTTTGCGGATCTCTCTATTTAATAGGCAAGGTAAGAAGAGAGTATTTATAAATTATTATTGATCCACTCTATTAATGAGGATTTAGGCAAACTACCAACCTTTGTATCAATAAGTTTACCATCTCTAAACATCATAAGTGTTGGAATTCCTCTTACCCCATATTTTTGAGGAGTTTCAGGATTTTCATCTATATTTAACTTTAATATTTTAATAGTTTCCTTTTTTTCTTCTGAAATTTCTTCAAGTATAGGGCCAATTTGTTTACAAGGACCACACCATTCGGCCCAGAAATCAACAATTACATCATGAGATGAAGAGGAAACATCTTTGTTGAAATTCTTATCGTCAGTAGAGATCGTTGGCATAATATAAATGTAGTTATATAATTCTTTTATTCAAGAGTATATTTCCTTAGCAATTCTCAAACCATGTATATCTCCAACATGATACCAATTAGATTGCATTAACATACCAGATAATATATTTTTTTTTATTAAATCATCCCAAACAATATTAAATGAAAATTTTTTTTGATTATATTCATTAAGTATTCTAGAATCAAATATTTGTAAACCAGAAAAAAAAATTACACTGTTTCCAGATTTATATCTAGTAATTCTATCTTCATTTAATATAAAGTCTCCATGTTTATTTAAAATACCATGCGCTTTTTTTTCCTCAACTAAAAGCAAACTGGGTAATAAATTTTTTGAAAATTTAGTAAGAAGTTTTTTTGCATCTTCTAAATTTTTTTCTTGCCAAAAAACATCTGAATTTATGACAACTATATTATTATTTTTAAAATAAGGAAGAGCATTTTTAACTCCTCCTCCAGTATCCAAAATTTCTTTTTCATATATTGTTTGAATAAAATTGCCCATATTTTTTTCTTTTATAAAATTTTCTATTTTTTTATTTTCATAATGAGTATTAATAATAATTTGATTACAATCTAATTTTTTTAAAAAATTAATAGAGTGATCTAATAAAGTTGTTTGATTTATTTTTATCAAAGGTTTAGGAAAATTTTTAGTTAATGGTAGCATTCTTTTTCCAAATCCTGCTGCTAAGATCATGGCTGAAAAATTATTATTCATTAATTTATTATATATTTTTTATAAAAATTTTTTAAATTATTATCATTTATATGATTTATACTTTTTGTTATACGTGTCTTAGTAATTGGTATAAAATTTAAATACAAATCTTTATTTTGTTCTTTAGCAAGTTTTATCCATCTTCCCAATAATCTAGTTTGTCTAGACATATTTAGAAAATAAAATTTCAATTTAAAATCTGATAGAGATGTCTTCACATTAATATTAGAAAAAAAATGATTAATAAACTCTTCATTAAACTTATCAGAAAATAAGATTCTCGAGTCTTCTAACAAAGAGAAAAGATCCCAAGAACTTTCTCCCCAAAAAGCACTCTGAAAGTCAATAACTCCACATTTTAAATGTTTTTTTCTTGAAGGTATTAAAATTAGATTATTTAAATTAAAATCTTTATGAATAAAACTATCAAAATCAAAATTAATTTTTTTAAATGCTTCTGTCCAAATATATAAAAATTCATCTTTCAAATTTTTTTTATCTAAACCTATGTAAGGAAAGTAATAATCGGGCAATTCAATTATTTCTTTACTAAAAGTGGTAAAATTATATTGATCTAATTGATAATTTTTTTGATATTTTGTAGATCTCTTTATTTCAACTAAAGTATCAACTGCGTAATGGAGCAAATCAAAAATAGAATATTTATCTAAAATTTTATCATATCTAAGACTGCCAAAATCTTCGGTAATTATTAATAAATTTTCATCATTTTTTTCAATAATTTTAGGAATAGAAACGTTAATATCTTTTAATATATTATAAATTTTTATATGATTTTGATATTCTTTTTTATCTTTATTAAAATCAATAATAATAAATGTTTTTTTATGATCGCTAACTAATTTATAAAATATTTTTTTTGATGCACCACTATCAATTTGAAAAGCTTTATATTTATGAAAATTAGAAGGTAGTTTTCTATAAATATTATTATTCATTAAATTTAAATTTTTTTGAGTGTTTAACTTGCAAATATCTTTTATTAAGATTAATAAAACTAAATTCAATTAAATAATAATTAATTAAAGAAAAATTATCCAATATTAAATTAGGCCATTCAATTATTGATAAATTTTTATTAAAATCTTCAAAAAAATTTATTTCTGTTAGTTCATTTTTGTTTTTTAATCTGTATAAGTCATAGTGAAATATTTCATAATTTTTCAAAGAATAATTAATCATAATTGGGTAAGAAGGACTTTGAATGTTTTTTGGTCTATTTATTTTTTCTTTATCAAAAAGTGCATTAATAAAAAATCTTGCAAATGTTGTTTTTCCAGACCCTAAGTCTCCCAATAAAAAAAAGACATCACCCACTTGAGATTTCTCTGCTAATTCATGAGAAAATTGATTTAATTTTTCTAAATCACAATCAAATTCTAATAATATATTCAAAATCTCTAAAAAGCTTTTTTAAAACTTTCTGCTAAATCAGTTTTCTCCCAAGTAAAATGTCCATTATTATTTGGAGTTCTTCCAAAATGTCCATAAGCTGATGTTGGGACATAAATTGGATTACTTAATTTTAAATGTTCACGTATTCCCCTAGGACTTAAATCAAAAAGCTCAGGAATTAGATTCTCTATTTTTGCTTCATCAACTTTATTTGTGCCGTTAGTGTTAACATAAATTGATAAAGGCTTTGAAACCCCTATTGCATACGCTAACTGTATAATACACTCATCAGCCAATTCAGCGGCTACTATATTTTTTGCTAAATACCTTGCTGCATATGCTGCTGATCTGTCAACTTTACTAGGATCTTTACCTGAAAAAGCCCCTCCACCATGTGGTGCAGCACCACCGTAAGTATCTACAATAATTTTTCTACCTGTGAGACCAGAATCACCATCTGGCCCCCCAATAACAAAATTTCCGGTTGGATTAACGTAAAACTCTTCATCTTTAAGCTCTTGCATTAGTTCATTAGGAATGCAGTCATTTACGATTGGTCTAACAACCTCTTTAATTTGGTTGGGAGTTAATCCTTCTTTATGTTGTGTAGAAACTACAACTGAAGTTACTTTAGAGGGCTTGCCATTTTGATATAACATAGTTACTTGACTTTTTGAGTCAGGCTCAAACTCAGTCCTAGTTCCGTTTTTTCTTAATTCTGCCATTTTCAACAAAATTTGATGAGAATAGTGAATAGGCGCTGGCATTAATGTATCAGTATCAGTACAAGCATAACCAAACATAATGCCTTGATCACCTGCTCCTTCATCTTTATTGCTTCCTGAATCAACTCCCATAGCAATGTCTGATGATTGAGGATGCAAATGATAGTCTATTTCACAATTTTGCCAATGAAAACCATCTTGCTCATATCCTATATCTTTAATACAGTCTCTTACTTGAGATATGATTTGATCTTTTGATATTGATGGGCCTCTTACCTCTCCAGCTAAAACTACTTTGTTAGTGGTAGTAAGTGTTTCACAAGCAACTCTTGTTTGAGGATCGCCTGTTGATAGATAACTATCTACAACCATATCCGATATTCTATCGCAAACTTTATCTGGATGCCCTTCAGACACTGATTCACTTGTAAAAATAAAATCTCTTTTCATTATTCTCTCCATAATTACTTAATATATAATAATTGTTATACTTATTAATAAATTTTTATTTGAAGTCAATATATTGAATTTTTATATTGCGTTAAATTACAATAATTTTTTTAATAAGCAATAAAATTTTTATCTTGTTTTATATATAATATAGCTTCCACTAAAAATAATACATAAGGCTCCTAAGATGACTCTTAAGGAAGGAATTTCATTAAAAAATAAATAACCTATTAATGCCACAAAAATAAAACCTGTATATTCAAATGGAGTAATTATTCTAACTTCAGCAAATTTGCCAGCCTGAGACAAAAAATAATGACCCAGAGAACCAGTAACCCCTAAACTAAATAGTAAAGTTAAATGCGATAGTTCAGGCAAAATAAAATTACCAGGTAAGAAAAATATTGATGTAAATAATAATGCAATTGAATAATAAAAAATGACTGTAACACTTGACTCTGTATCCATTAAATAACGTGTTGCAATATAAGTTGTAGCCATAAAAAATGCTGATGCTAGAGGCAATAAAGAATAAAAATTAAATAAGCTATAACTTGGTTTTATGATTATTATTATTCCTATGAAACCAAAAAAAATTGCTAATAGATTTCGTAACTTAATTTTTTCTCCCAAAAAGGGGAGTGCTAATAATGTAGCAATTATTGGTGCAGTATGTAACAAAGCTTGATTTTCTGCGAAAAATAAATACTTTAAACCAAAAAAGAAGAAAACTATACAAAAGACTGATGAAAAAGCCCTGATTAAATGAGCTATTGGTTTTTTTGTAGTTAATTTTGTAAATCCAAAAAATAAAAGTAGAAATAAACTAATTATAGTTCCACTTAAGCCTCTAAAAAAAACTATTTCCCAAATTGGATAAAAAAAACTCAAAGCTTTGACTAATGTATTTTGAATAGCCAAAATTAAAGCTCCTAAAATCATAAATAAAATTGCGATCAAGGTTTTGTTGATAATCATCTTAATAAAATAGTTTAAGAAGTTAAATTTTAATTATATGTCTTAAATATGAATTACTTTTGTAAGATGCTTTTTTAAAAGCTGATTTAGCTTCAGAAAATTTATATATTTTTATCGTTCCTTTAAAAATTTTATAATTTTTCTTAATAATATCAAAAGCCTCTTTAAATTCTAAAGTACTGTATGCCATAATACCTATAATTGATAATTGTCTTCTTACTACTTCAACAAAATCAATTCCGTTTGCATTAACTTTATATCCAACAAGTATAATCTTACCTCCATTCTTTAATGATTTAAGTGATAATTTTTGAGTTGAGGTTGAGCCGACACAATCAAAGATTGCTTCATACGAATATTTTTTAATTTGATTAAAATATATAGCTTTAGAGCCATTTTTTTTGCTTAAAATTCTTTTTGATTTTAAGTTATCATAAACATGCACATTTTTAAATTTTCTTAATTTTAAAATAAGTCCAATCATAAAACCTAAACAACCATTGCCTAAAACTAAAATATTATCATTAGTTTTAATTTTAGCACTATTAACCGCATTAATTGCACAAGCTAAAGGTTCTGTTAAGCTCATTAAGTAAGAAGGGTATTTTTTATTATTAAAATATAAAAGATTTTCTTTCGGAACATTAACTCTTTCTCTTAAAGCTCCATTTATATGCAATCCAAGTAATTTCATATCTTTATCTAAATTGCTGTGTTCTTTAAGAATATTATTTTTTTTATTTGATATTATTGGATTAACTACAACATTTTTAGAATTATAAATTCCAGTAAATTCATGGCCCAAAACTAAAGGAGGGACTCTTCCAGGACTTTGACCTAGATATCCTAAAATATCTGATCCACATATACTAACATAGTTAACATCTACTTTTGCAAAATTTCTTTTAGTTTTTTCTTCTTTAAGATTTTGATATTCTAAAAATAGTTTTTTTTTGTAAACAAGTGCACGCATTAAAATGTTTAATTAATCGTCATTAAACAATTAAGATGCTGATCTATTTCTATTTCTGTATCAGGTGGGCAATATACAGTTGTGTTTTTACGCTCTATAATTTTTGGTCCACTAAATTTCATTCCATGTTCTAACTTAGAGCCATCAATTATATCTAATTTTTTCCATTCAGATAGTTCAGGTATAAAAATATTTCTTTTACTTTTTATACAATCTTCAATTTTTTTAGATGATTTAGAAGTTGTTGCCATTGGTGGTTTTGGTTTAGTTCCCACTGCTAAAATACGAATATTTAATATATCGCACTGTTCAATAGCTCCTACTAAAGCTTCTCCATATTTTCTGCCATATTCCTTTTTAAAATTTTCATAAATTATTTCATTGGTAAGATTATTTATATCTATGTCTCCTAATCCAACTGATATTTCCCATATTTGACCATGGATTCTCATATCTAGCTCATAATTAATTTTGATTTCGTTTTCTTTTATGCCATCTTCTTTAACCAAATTTTTAGCTTGTTTTTCGATTTGTAAAAATGCATTGATTAGTGCATTAATATCTGATGGTAAAGCTGTATAATATGTATTAGCTACATCTCTTTTAACATCAGAAACACAAGCACCAAAAGCACTCCAAACTGCGGAATTTTCAGGTATCAATATAGATTTAATCTTTAATTCCTTACATATATTTGCAACAAAAAGAGGTCCACAACCACCGTATGACACAAGAGAAAATTCTCTGGGATCAAATCCTTTTTCAATAGTAACGTTTCTAAGTGCATTCCCCATATTAGCGGATATAGTTCTATAAATTCCAACTGCTGCTTCTTCTAATTTTAAGTTCATTTTTTTTGCAATCTTTTCAATGGTAGTTTTTGCTTTTTCAGCATCTAATTTTATATCTCCTCCTAAAAAATATTCAGGATCTATAAAACCCAAAGTAACTGCTGCATCAGTTACAGTTGGCTCTTCCCCTCCACGATTATAACATGAAGGTCCAGGATTAGCACCGGCACTATGTGGTCCAACTCTTAACATGCCTCGATTATCAATCCATGCAATTGAGCCACCACCAGCACCAATAGCGGTTATATCCAAAATAGGAAGATTTGTGTTAAATGATCCTATTTGTGCTCTACTTACTTGAATTGGTTCTTCTTTAAATATAACTGAAACATCAAAGCTTGTACCTCCCATATCAGCAGTTAATAAATTTTTTTCGTTTATAGTTTTTCCTAAATAACTTGAACTAACAATTCCACCTGCAGGTCCAGACACGGCTAATGTAACTGGCTTTAATCTGGCTTCACTTGCAGATAATGAACCTCCATTTGATTGAGTAATTAGCAAACGTCCATTAAAATTTTCATTTTTAAGCTTATCCTCTAAAACACCCATATAATTCGAAAACCCTTTTCCAGAATATGAATTTAAAATTGTAGTAATCATTCTTTCATATTCCCTAAAAACTGGATTTACTTCACAGCTTACAGAAACATAGATATCTGGATACAAATTATTAATTATTTCTTTAACTTTTAGTTCGTGATCATTATTTTTAAATGAAAAAAGAAAGCAAACTGCTATAGCTTCACATTTTTTTTCTTCTATTAGATATTTTATCTCTCTTTTTAATTCATCTTCATCTAAAGGCACTAACGCATTGCCTGCAAAATCTACTCTTTCAGAAACTTCGGATATACAATCTCTTGTTACAATTTCTGGTCTGTCCTTTTGTGCAAAATAATCCATATCATTTGTTCTTGGACTTCTTCCTATATTCAATAAATCTTTAAAACCTTTAGTCGTAACAAAACCGGTTTTTGCACCTTTCATTTCTGCAAGAATATTAGTAATAATTGTGCTTCCATGTGTTAATATATTAGTCTTATTTAAAAGTTCTTGCTTATTTAAAGACAACTCTTTTGCAGCAGTTTCTAATGCATTCAACAAACCTTCATGAAGTTTGCCGGGGGTTGTAGAGGATTTTCCTTCCCAGTATTCTTTACCATCACTAATAAATACATCAGTGAAGGTTCCTCCTATGTCAACTCCGACAAAAAAATTTTCAGGCATGATATTAGTTAAACTCCATAGTGAGATGGTTTTGAATCATACTCAATATCTGAACCTTCTATAGCTAACTCAACCTCTAATTGAGTTCCATTCTTTGGAGAAATATATTCTCTAACAATAAATTGTTTTTGATCTTTTCTAATTCCAATATCTAAAACTCTATCATTAAGATAATTTTCGTCAATTTTTCTTTCAATAACAGGAACTAATTCTTTCCAATTTTTTTCTACGGGTCCAAAAATAGTTTGTGTTGAGGCACATTGATACATAAGTTTACCATCATATTTTCCCACCTGAATTAAAGGAGAGTGATCAAAAACTATTGCTTCTTCTGATCCTTGTTGATATTCTGTAAATCCTCCTTTTGCTTCTTTGATTCTATTTTCTCTAATCTTTTTTTTCTGAGAATTTGTTTGTTCTAAATCTATAGAATTTTTTTCTTTATTAAAAACTACACCATAAACTTTTAAAGCTTGATCTTCATCAATCCAGCCATCAAGAAAATCTTTTAAAACTAAATTATTTTCCCTATCAATAGGATCTCCCCATCCTGATCCTCCTAAGTTTGTTACATAAAAAACATCTTTATCACTTAACATGCATGCAGAATCATTCACTGCTGTGACATATCTCTCTCCAGGAGTATCATTTAATGTTTGAGGATGAGTTTTCTTATTTTTAAACCTCTCTAAAATATCTGAATCTTTTATGTGAACAAATTTTGAAGTAGAAACCAAAGGAGCTCCAAACATTCCAATTTGTGGAACAGCTCTTCTTTGGTAAAAAATTACATTTGTCATTTCCTTAACACCATAAATTGACCAAGAATATTCTAAACCTAGACCTCCTCTAAACTTACCTGGACCTCCAGAATTTTTTTTGAGTTTTTTATATTGAAAAAATAAAGGAAAGTTCATCTCATTGAATTCTACATCAGGTAAATCCATTCCACATTGTTGGGGACAGCCTGCTACAGGTATGCCATCTCTTGTTGAATAAGCAGCACCCCCGCAACCCCCACCATCCATGTTAATATATATTTCAAATTTACCCTCTCTATTTAAGCCATGGCATAAATGTAGGCCCCATTGATCACCCCAAACACCCATTGATCTTTCTCTCCAGGGAGATTTACTAGCTGCAAACATCTTATTTATTGAGGCCATCGAAACTTCTTGTATTTTTAGAGTTGCATTCATGTGTCCAGCACCTATAGGAGCAGGTTTTGAAGCTTTAACTATTTTGCCTTCATCAGATAAAAAATGAATAGGTCTTAAAAAACCATCATTATAAGGTATATCATAGCCGATCATTTGCAATACATTAACCATAACTCCTCCTGATAAACCTGAAGGGCCACAGTTTACAAAACCATCAGTTTGAGGATCAGATTTATTATAATCAAAAAAAAGTTGATCACCTTCTTTTCTTAATTCACAATGAATCTTCCAAGCTCCTTCATCATGACCATTATTCTCAATCCAGTCAGTTGTAGAGTAGGTGCCATCAGCAAATTCAGAAATTCTATTTCTAACACTCTTTTCAGAAAGATTATGTATTTCTTCCTGCATATTTACAAAACTATCATATCCATATGCGGCGCCTAGTTCAGTTATTCTTTTTCCTGCTACAATATTAGATGAAATTAAACCTTTAAAATCAAGCCCTACTCTATCTGGCATACGAATATTATTCATTAATAGCATCCACATACTTCTATCAATTTCACCTTTTCTCATAACTTTTACTGGAGGTAGTAATAAAGCTTCAGCAAAATTTTCCCTAGCTTCACAATTCCATCCTCCGGGCACTCCACCACCAACATCTATTTGATGCGATGCGCAAGCAGAATATCCAGCAATTTTACCATTTACAAAATGAGGCATAAAAATACAAACATCACCAGGATGAATGCCCCCTCCATAACAAGGATCATTTGCAATAAAAACATCCCCTTCATGAATTTCATCTAAAGGATAATCTCTTATTATAGCTTGTATACCTTCCCAGTTAGATGAAGCATGATATAAGATGTATCCAGAAAAAGCTAATTGCCTGCCTTTATAATCAAAAAGAGAAGTTGAAAAATCTTTAGTTTCAGTAGTTGTTGGAGAGCTTGATGTTTTAATTAAGGCAGTAGCCATTTCTTGAACTATACTGTCCAATCTATTTCTACATATTTCTAAAGTAAAAGGATCAACTGACATGTTTGTATTATTTGATAAATAAAAATTATCAAATAATAAATTTAATGCATCGTGGTATTTACTGAATTATTACCTTTTGTTATAGTTTATAGAACCCAAAAAATGAAATCCTTGATAGTAAAACAGGTAGCAAATTATCAGTTAGAAACTGATTATCTAGAAGTGCCTAAAATTACTAAAGATACAGCAATTTTAAAAGTAGAAGCATGTGGATTATGCGGAAGTGATGTTGAACAATATAAGGGCTCATTTGGTTTTGTAACTTATCCTTTAATTCCTGGGCATGAGCCAATAGGACAAATTTTAGAAATTGGAGAAGACGCAAAAAATCGATGGAAAGTAAAAAAAGGTGATTATGTTGCTTTAGAGCCACACATTTCATGTGGTCATTGTTTTAGTTGCAAAAGTGGCAATTATCATCTTTGCAAAATTGAAACAAAAAAAATTAAATGGCTTGAGCAAGAAGGCCTTCCTGCATACGGTTATATGCCAATGTCTCATGATCATGGACTATGGGGTGGTTATAGTGAATATATTTATTTACATCCAAACACTGTGCTTCATAAGATACCAAAAAATGTTCCATTACCTATAGCTAGTATGTATCAAGCTATAGCTGCTGGTGTTCGTTGGGCTGTTCAAGTTCCAAAAACATCTATTGGAGATACTGTATTAATTCTTGGGCCAGGACAAAGAGGTATTGCTTCAGTAATAGCATGTAAAGAAATAGGCGCTAAAAAAATTATTGTTACTGGTCTTAAAAAAGATAAACACAAATTATCTCTTTGTAAAGCTTTTGGGGCAGATCATATTATAAACATAGATGAAGAAAATACTGTAGAAAAAGTTATGGAATATACTAACGGAGAAGGGGTGGATGTTGTTGTTGATGTTGTGCCAATTGCAACAAAGCCTATAATAGAAGCAATAGAAGTTGCTAAAATAGGAGCAACTATTGTTTTAGGAGGAGTCAAAGGAAAAAATTCAAATTTATCTTTAGATAGTGATAAAATATTGTTTAAAGAACTGAATATAAAAGGGGTCTACTCCCAAGGCTACAAAGCCTATGAAGAATCTCTTAGAATCTTGGAAGAAAGTAAATTTGATTTCAGTAAAATGAAGACACACGAATTTAGTTTAATTAATGCAGAAAAGGCTATTAAAACACTTTATGAAGAAGAATCCGAAGAAGCCATATGTGTTCACCTTAATCCAAATATAAAAAACTAATTTGTTATATTTGATCTGAATTCATTGCTAATCTTGTTAGTTGTACTCTATTTTTAATTTCTAATTTTGCTAACATACTAGTAATATGTGTCTCTACTGTTCTTTTGCTTAAATTTAATTTTCTTGCAATTTCAGAATTAGTATGACCTTCAACTACAAATTTTAAAACTCTCAATTCAGCTACTGATATTAGCTTGTCTAATTTATTTTTAGGCTCGCTATGATTAAACAACATAGAATTATTTATTGTTAGAGCTCTTTTAAGATTATCTTCAAGATGATTGATTTTTTCTTTTTGAATTGTAATTAATTCTCTAGAATCATAATGTTCATAAACCCATGCTATGATTTTAGATATTTTTTTTAATAATTCAATTTCCTCAGTTTGCCATATTCTGGTATTAAAACATTCATGCATACCTACTGCTCCACACCAAGTATTTTGACGCCAGATGCCAGTAAAAATAGTTGAGCGAATTTGATGTGCATTATAAAAATCTTTAAGTGATGAATATTCTTTAGTATTAGCAGTATCTTCACATGAATAAATTTTGTGGTCTAATTGATTACGAAATCCAGGATTATATCTTTGTCCTTTCATTGTCATTGGATTAGAACTTATCTTTATTGTTCTTTTATCTTGATACATATATTGGAAAGTATATTCTTCAATGCTTTCATCAAATATTCCAATCATGAATCTTGAAACATTAAACTTTATGCCACAACACTCCACAATCTCTAATAAAACTTCATCCATCCCTAAATCCCTAAAAAAAATCTCTTGAATACAGGGTAATAAATCTGAATAGTTTCTTTTTTTTCTAGTTTTTTTCAAAAATTCTCCATGTTTTAGTTATAATTTAATATTTTTAAGCAAAGTAATTAAAACAATATAAGTAAGTATTTTCCACGATGTAATATATGAGCCAAAAGCTATCATATTTCATATTTTTTGGGGAGGTAAAAAATGAAAATATTAAAGTATTTTTTAATATTAATGTTAGCAAGCTTTGTTAGTAATGCTTATGCTGCTGATGACTATGTGCCTGTTCCGCCAGCTTATTCTGATTATGCAGGAATGAAGTTAGGATTTGCGTTTCCTGACAGACAATCAATGAACATTCAAAAAGTTTTCAGAGATAATGCTGTAAACAGAGCTGTGGAATTAGGTTGGGAACCCGTGGAAACTGATGCAAAATGGGATCCTAAACAACAATCAGCAAATATTGCTGCTTTAACTGCGCAATCCGATATTGAAGGTATTGTTATGTTATCTATTGACTTTGGAGCTAATAATAATGCTGCAAAAAAATTTGAACAAACTGGAAGACCTTTGGTAACTTACCACATGGGCATAAGTTATAAAAATGCTGCTCATGTAGGGCCTAATTTTTATGAAATGGGAAGGCTTTTAGCCTCAGAAATGCATAATGATTTAGGAGGTAAGGGAAAAGTATTCTTTGTTTTAGGTGATCCGAATTCAGATTCAGGTGTTAATGAAAACAGAGGTCTTAACGATTGGTTTGAAGAAAATAATAGTGATATTGAAATTTTAGCAGTACAACCAGCATATTGGGATTCTGAAAAAGCTAAACAAGTAACTAAAACATTATTACAACAACATCCAGATGTAGATGCAATATTCTGTAACTGGGATGTTATGTGTGTAGGAATGGGACAGGCACTTGAAGAAGCTGGATTGGTTGGAAAAGTAAGAACATATATCGATTCTGGTTCAGATGTTTGTTTCACTGGTATTGAAAAAGGCTGGTACACTAAATGTGCAGCTTGGGATACTAGGGATCAAGTAAAAAGAGCTGTCGATGCAATGTCTATGCTTGTAGCTAGTGGTTGGGAATATGGTGACAAACCTAAAATTTGGAATGTTCCATTATTCATAATTGATAAAGATAATATGAATGATCCAAGAATTAGAAATTTAGCTTTTGGAGATGCTTCAGGTTATATTACTGGTCAATTAGAATTTCCTAATAAATAATATTTTTTGAAAACAGACGAATAATAATCGTCTGTTTTCATTTTTTCAGATAAGTTTAAAAACTTTTAATATGAAAGATTTTTTTGTAAAATACAATCTCTTTATAATTGTATTAATTGTTTATGTATTTTTTCATTTTTACACACCTTATTTTTCTACAAGTTTTAATTTATTAACATTAGCAAGAGAAGGTGCAGAACTTGGTATTATATGTATTGCTGTCACTTTAGTACTAATTTTAGGAAGATTGGACATATCTGTTGGATCAATCATGGCAGTAAGTGCAATGATCATGATTTTAGGCTTTAAATCTTTTGAAATACATTGGATTATACTTATTTTTGTATGCATATTTTTTGGTTTTATTGTTGGTTTAGTGAATGGATTTTTATCAGCAGTTGTTGGTATTCCATCATTTATTGCAACTTTAGGAACTTTAATTATGTTAAGAGGCCTATTACAGTGGGCTGCAGCTACCAAATGGATGAGGGACGCTCAGTTTATGTTTTCAGAAGACGAGGGCTTCTTATTTATTGGAAATGGTGATTTATTGGGAATAATTCCTTTATCTTTGTTTGTAATGATAATAATTTTTATTTTAGTTTTTCTAACTTTAAATTTTACAAAAATTGGTACATCAATTTATGCAATTGGTGGTAATTTTCAATCAGCTTTAAGAGCGGGGATAAGAGTTAAAATTATTGAGATTGGCGTTTTTGCATTAGTAGGCATATGTTCTGCAATAGCAGGAATATTTTTAGCATCGAGATTAGATTCTGTAACTTACCAAACTGGTCAATATCTTGAATTTCAAGTCTTAATAGCTGTTATACTAGGTGGCACTAGTATTGCAGGAGGAATAGGAAATATTTGGGGAACTATTTTGGGTATAGCTCTTATAGCTATTTTAAATAATGGAATGGTTATGATGGCAGTTGATAGAGATATTCAGGATATAATTATAGCAATTTTTCTTCTTTTTGCTCTTTTTACAGACAAATATTTGCATAATATAAAAAGTCAAAGATCCAACAAATGGAAATTTGCTGATATGTATTTACTAAAAAATTTTTTTGGGAAAAAATAAATGGAATTTAGGCTTAATTTAGAAAATATTACCAAAACATTTCCAGGTGTTGTAGCTGTAAATAAAGCAAATATAAAAATTAAAAAAGGTGAAATACATGCTTTAGTTGGTGAGAATGGATCAGGAAAATCTACTTTATGCATGACTCTATCAGGTGTCTACAGACCAGACGGGGGATACATTTTTATAGATGGAGATAAAAAAAATTTTTCTGATCCAAGAAATGCTCAAGAGAATGGTATTAGTATGATGTATCAAGAGTCTAATTTGGTACCAGAATTAACAGTTGCTGAAAATATTTTTTTAGGACAGGGAGAATTTATTTCTAATTCATCTAATACAATAAAAAAATCAAAAGAAATTCTTAGCAAATTAAATTTTGAAATTGACGTTTTGTTAAAAGCAAAAAATTTATCAGGGGCGCAAATGCAAATGGTAGAGATAGCAAAAGCTATGAACAAAAAAGCGAAAATTATGATTATGGATGAGCCAACAGCTGCGCTTAGTTCAAAAGAGTCAAAAAATTTACATAAAGTTATAAAAGATATTGCGAAAAATGGTGTAAGTGTAATTTATATTTCACATGCATTGGATGAGGCACTAGAAATTGCAGAAAATATTACAGTTTTAAGAGATGGTTCAATAATTGCTTGTAAAAAATCAAAAGATTTAAACAAAAATCAACTTGTGCAACTTATGGTAGGAAGAGAAATAATTGATAAAAGTACATTTTTTAATGAAAAATTTAAAAATGAGGAAGTATTAAAAGTGGAAAATATTTCTTTAAATAATGTTCTCAATGATATTAATTTTTCTTTATACAAAGGTGAAATCTTAGGTTTTGCAGGTCTTGTTGGGTCTGGTAGAAGTGAGTTGGCAAATGTTATTTATGGATTACAAAAAGCTCAATCAGGTAATATATATGTAAACGGTAAGAAAACAAAAATTAATTCCCCTCATAAGGCTATTAAAAATGGTATTGCTTATCTTTCAGAAAATAGAAAAGAAGATGGACTTTTTTTACAACTAGATATCTTAGTTAATTTAACAATTTCAACTTTATCTAGAATTAGTAATTTTATAGGACTTGTTAATATTAAAAATCAGATAAAATTATCCAATAATTTAATTGAAAAATTTGAAATTGTGATAACCAATATAAAATCAAAAATACAAACACTAAGTGGTGGCAATCAACAAAAAGCATTAATAGCAAGGATAGTAAATATTAACCCAAATATAATAATTTTTGATGAACCAACTAAAGGAGTCGATGTTGGGTCTATTGAGTCTATACATAATATTATTAGAGAACTTGTAAAGCAAGGTAAGTCAATTATTGTTATTTCAAGTTATCTTCCTGAAATTTTATCTATCTCTAGCAGAATAATAGTTATGAAAAATGGTAAGATTGTTGAAAATGTTTCTACAAAAGATACTTCACAGGAAAAAATTATGGCTTCAGCGTTAAATTAGATGAATTCTTTATTAAATAACAATAGAATAAATTTTTTAGATTGGGGTAAATCAAATGCTCTTTTATTGATTCTTCTTTTCTTGTGTGTTGCAGTTGGAATTAATTTTCCAAATTTTTTTACTGCTAATAATTGGTCATTAATTTTACAATCTTCTGTTTTAGCAGGGATTATGGCTATTGGCCTATCATTTGTTATGATAAGTGGTGGCTTTGATTTATCATTTGCTGCAACAATGCTCTTTACTGGTTCAGTAGCTGCAAGACTGATGATAGGTGATAATCCTAATCCTTATTTTGCTGCTTTAGCTGCGCCTATGGTTGGAGCCTTTATTGGAATAATTAATGGTTCAATTGTTGTCCTTTCAGGAGTATCACCATTGATAGGCACAATCGCAAACTCATTTATAATAAGAGCAATTGGAGTTCTTTATGTAATGGAAACATGGATGGAGATACCTGTGGAATATACAAGTTTTTTATTTATTGGCCAAGGAAGTGTCTATGGGCTACCTTTTTCAATATATATATTTATTTTTATTATTCTGTTATCTTATATAATATTAAATCATTCTAAATATGGTAAAGCGCTATATGCTTCTGGAGCTAATCCAAAGGCTGCTCATGTCGCAGGAATACATGTAAAAAGAACTCAAATAATAGCTTATGGTATATGTGGTTTTTGTGCAGGCGTATCAGGAGTAATAAATGTTTCGTCTGTAGGAGGATTGTCTGCTGTATTTAATGTTTCGTATTTATATGATGTCATTACAATTGCTGTAGTTGGCGGAGTAAGTTTTTTTGGCGGTGTTGGATCAATTTATGGAATAGTATTGGGTATCCTAGTTATTGGAGTATTAAAAAATGCAATGATTATTATGAATATGCCTCACTATACTCAAAATGCAGTCGGAGGATTATTCCTAATATTTGCAATAGGAATAGATTCTTATTTACAAAAAATTAGAGGTAAATAATCTAAAGTTTCTGATTTAATATATTAGTAGCTTTAGCAAGTACTTTAAGTTTATTAAAAGCCACTTCTTGTTCAAGATATTTCATACCACAATCTGGCGCTAAAAGTAATTTATTTGGTTCTATGTATTTAAAAGCCTGAAAAGCTCTATCAACTATATTATTTTCGTTTTCTATTTTATCTTCAGCTAAATTTATTACCCCAAGAATAATTTTTTTTGAGTTTATTTTTTTCAATACTGATAAATCTAGGTTTGGTTGAGCACCTTCTATAGAAATACAGTCAATAGAAGATTCATTCAGCTCACTTAAAAAATTATATTTAGAAGATTTTTCTTTTATAAAATGCCCATATCCAAAACATATGTGCAAAATGGTTTCTCCTACTATTCCATCTAACGCTATTTCTAATGACTCTATTCCAAAATCGCTAGCCTTTTCATATCTTGCTTCCATATAGGGCTCATCTATTTGAACATAATCAATACCTTCTCTAAATAAAGATTTTATTTCTTTATTAACTGCTTTTGCATAATCAAATGTCATTTTTTTTTCATTTCCATAAAAATCATCTTTTGCTTGTTGAGCCATAGTAAAAGGTCCGGGAATAGTAATTTTAGTTTTTTTTTTAGTGTTAGCCTTAAGAAACTTAATATTATCTGATTCTATTGACTTATTCCAAATAATTGGACCTATAACTCTTGGAACTAAGTTTTTATGGCCACTTCTTTCTAATGCTTCTCCTGGATTGATATAATCAATTCCACCTAAAGAATTTGATAGCACTGCGGAATAACTTTCCCTTCTTATTTCTCCATCAGAAATGATATCAATGCCAGCTTTTTCTTGTTCCTTTATTACTTCCAATGTTGCTTTGTCTTGAGCTTCTTTAATTTTATCTTTTTCAATCTTCCAATATTGTTCTGATAAAATTCTAAAAGGAACTCTTTTCTTTAATAAATCTCTATTTACCAACCAGTTTGGCTGAGGATAACTTCCAACAACTGTTGAATAAACAACTTTTTTTGACATAAAACAATATTCTCACATTAAAAAAATTTTTCAACGTGGAATTCACTTAATATCTATAAGTATCATCCTTAAAAGGGCCTTCTTTTTTTACACCTATATAATCAGCTTGTTTATCTGATAATTCAGTAAGTTTAGCTCCTACTTTTTTCAAATGTAACATAGCTACTTTTTCATCAAGATGTTTAGGTAAAACATAAACTTTATTTTCATATTTTGAATGATTATTCCATAACTCCAATTGAGCCATAACCTGGTTAGTAAATGAAGCACTCATGACAAAACTTGGGTGACCTGTAGCATTACCTAAATTAACTAATCTTCCTTGAGAAAGTAAAATTAATTTTTTTCCATCAGGAAATTCAATTTCTTCAACCTGAGGTTTAATTTCATCTGTTTTATAATTTCTAAGCGCTTCAGTTTGAATTTCATTATCAAAATGACCAATATTACAAACAATTGCTCTATCATGCATTTTTCTCATATGATCTAATGTTATAATATCTACATTACCTGTTGCAGTTACAAAAATATCTCCATATTCACAGGCATCATCCATAGTCACAACTTCAAAACCTTCCATAGCTGCTTGTAATGCATTTATAGGATCCACTTCAGTAACACAAACTCTTGCTCCTGCACCTCTTAAACTTGCAGCAGAACCTTTACCAACATCTCCATATCCAGCCACTACTGCTATTTTACCTGCCATCATAACGTCAGTGCCTCTTCTGATTCCATCCACCAAGCTTTCTTTACATCCATACAAATTATCAAATTTTGACTTAGTTACAGAATCATTTACATTTATTGCAGGTACTTTAAGTTTACCTTCTCTCTCCATTTCTTTCAATCTATGTACGCCTGTAGTTGTTTCTTCTGATAAACCTTTTATATCATTTAATAATTCAGGAAACTTATCATGAATTATACCTGTAGCATCTCCTCCATCATCTAATATCATATTTGGTTTCCATCCATCTGGACCAGATAAAGTTTGTTCTATACACCACCAAAATTCTTCATCACTCATACCTTTCCATGCGAAAACAGGAATTCCTTCAGCAGCAATTGCTGAAGCTGCCTGATCTTGAGTTGAAAAAATATTGCATGAACTCCATCTGACTGAAGCACCTAAATGTATTAATGTTTCAATTAAAACTGCTGTTTGAATTGTCATGTGTAAACACCCAACAATTCTAGCACCATTAAGAGGTTTTGAATTGCCATATTCCTCTCTTAATGCCATTAAACCGGGCATCTCTGTTTCAGCTATAGCAATTTCTTTTCTACCCCACTCGCTTAATGAGATATCCTTCACTTTGTAATCAGCAGTCATTTAAAGCTCCTTATATTGAAAATTTTGACTATCTTATTAAAGGTAATTTAATTTCAAAACAAGCCCCTTGATGAGTTTTAAAAGGATTTGTAATTAGGTTTATTTCTCCATCAAAACTCTCAATGATATTTCTTGAAATTGAGAGACCTAAGCCTGTATGTCTGTTTTCAGACATTCTGTCAGTATAGAATCTTTCAAAAATTTTTTCTTTAAAATCTAAAGATATACCAGGACCTTGATCGGCGATATATATATAACAAGATTCATTCAGTGTTTTGAGACTAATTAATATTCGATTTTTATCTACTGAATAGGAAAAAGCATTATCAAAAAGATTGTGTAAAACTTGAATAAATTTATTTTTGTTAATGTTAATTAAGATTTCTTTTTCAATACAATTAAAATCAATTAAATCATTTTTTTCAATTAATGACATTAAAAATTCTTGTATAATAAAAACAATGTTAGTTTCTTTAAGAATTTCTCTAGATATTTCAGCTTGAGTTAAAGTATAATTAGATATGTCTGAAATTAAAATATTCATTCTTTTTATATCATTATGAATATTTGAAAGTAACAAGTTTTGTTTTTCTTGATTTATTTTTCCTGACATTAATAACTCACTTGAGCTTTTTAATCCTGATAAAGGATTTTTTAATTCATGAGATACATCTGCTGCAAAACTTTCAATTTCAGAAACTCTTTTTTTTAAATCATCAGACATATTTTTAATATCATCACCTAAAATACCTATTTCATCACCTCTAATAGGATACTGATATAAATTATCTCTTTTAGATTTATCCCTTTCCATTTGTGTAATTTTAGAAAGTAATTTTATTGGTCTTACAATGCTCCTGGAAAAAAACAAAGAAGATAGAAACATAATAATTATAATTATGAAATATAAATTAATTAAATTAAATGAATTAATTCCCTTTTGTGTATTTTTATTATTTAAAATGTCTGTAATTAATACAACCCCAAACAGGAATTCATTCTTGATTATAGGTATTGAAAGTTTTTGAATTAAATTATTATCTTTGCTTATATGTAAAGTTGAAGTTAGAGATTTTCTCTCAGATGTTTCTACAACAATTGATGTATTTCCATAAAATTTTTTTAAGAAATCTTTATAATTTTTCTTTATAAAAAAATATTCAATATCCTGGTATCTTTTCAGATAAAAGTTTTTATATTCATTAAAAAAATCATAGTTTTTTGATTTGTTTGAAATATCTAATTCAATTACCTCTTTTGACTCATAAATTTTTGAAGTGTCTAAAAATAATCTCTTTAAATTGTCATAAATTAAGATTGTAAAATCTTTATCTAAATAATTTTGTATCAAATATTTTTGTGTAATCGATGGATCAAGTAGTGGTTCAGATAAAATTAGTTGCTCACATTCAGCATTGTTTTCAAAATTTTGATTTGTATTATTTTCACATTGCTCATTAAATAGTTGAACTCTAACTATTGCTGTTTCAGTTAAATAATTAGCAATTTTAGAAATTTGACTAATATTTTCAATAATTTTCAAATCTACTTTCTTATGATTAGAGATTACAAAATAATTAAATATTATTAAAAAAATCATGCCAAGAATGGCAGTAAATAAATTTATTATTATTAATTGGGAAGTAAGTGAATAGTTTGATAAAAAAAAATTTTTTGAGGCATTATTCACGCCATGAATAACCTGAGCCATATCTAGTTCTTATTTGATCAAATGTTGGATCGTAAGATTTGAATTTTTTTCGCAATCTCTTTATGTGACTATCAATAGTTCTATCATCAACATATATATCTTCTCCATACATAGCATCCATTAGTTGATTTCTATCCTTAATTACACCAGGATGTTTAGCTAAAGATTGTATCAAATTAAATTCTGCTACTGTTAATTCAATAATATTATTCTTCCAGAAACATAATTGTTTTAGATCATCTAAAACTAAATCGCCTTTCTCGAAAGTAATGTTATCAACTTTATGGTCAATATACTGTCCCCCCCTATTTTCATAAACACGCAATACTGTTCTGATTCTTTCATTTAATAATTTCTGTGAAAACGGTTTTTTAATGTAATCAGCAGCACCCATTCTTAAACCAATAATCTCATCTTGTTCCTGATCTTTTGAAGTTAAAAAGATTACTGGCATGTTTTTTAAATGCTCTTTTTTGCTAGTTCTAACTTTATTTAACAACTCATTTCCATTCATACGAGGCATTTTTATATCAAATAGTCCTAAATCATATTTCTGATCTTGTAGTCCCATTAAAGCCTCCTCTCCATTAGAGTAAGTATCCACAGTAAAACCTTCTGCTTCTAAGGCTAGCGATACAGAAGTTAGTATATTCGATTCGTCATCAACTAATGCGATATGGGTCATAATCTAGATATTTAATTAACCTAATTTAGATTTATGGCAAATTTAAGTTCTAAAATGTTAAATAATTTAATAATTTTTTTAATTAAAATTGTACAGTTTGTTAAAGACGTTGATAAGATAGTTCAATAATTTCAATTATTTGAACATTTAATCATTTTTTTTTGGTATTAATTATAATTGACAATTATAAAAAAAATATTATGTTCTGTATTTGTTCTTATTGCGATATTAACCAAATGTTGTATTGTCTTTTCGTTAGCATCACTACATATTGTGTTAATCAACAATAAATTAAAAAATAGATAGAAGAAAATGGCAATTAATACACCTGTCTCCAAAGTAGAAAAAAATCAATCTAGAGTTAATTTGTTAAGTTTAAGTGTTGTAAGAAGAGATGGATCAATTACTCCATTTAAATCTGATAAAATCTCCAATGCTATTAAAAAAGCTTTTTTAGCCCAAACAAAAATTAGAAATAATAAAAGTAAAGAAAAAGAACAGCAAGACAGTATTCACAAAACTGTAGAAAGCTTAACAAATAAAGTTGTATCTGCTTTAACAAGAAGAATAGCAGATGGTGACATGATTCATATTGAAGATATTCAAGATCAAGTTGAATTAGCACTTATGAGAGATGAGCATCATAAAGTTGCAAGGGCTTATGTTTTGTATAGAGAGCAGAGAGCTGCCTCAAGATATCATACAAATAAACTTAAAGAACAAGTAGGTGTAAAAGTATCTTCTTTAATGGTTGTAAAAAGAGATGGAACTAAAGAACCTGTTTCTCTTGATAAAATTACTAACCGTGTTTCGGTTTTATCAACGGGACTTCATATTGATCCAATTGTTGTTGCACAAAAAGCAATACCTGGATTATACCCAGATATAACTAGTACAGAAATTGATAATTATCTTGCAGAAACAGCTGCTGCATTAACTGTTGAGCACCCTGACTATTCATATCTCGCAGCTAGAATTAAAGCAAATTCATTACACAAAGAAACTCCAGGTTTTGTAATTGCAACAAAAAATTTATATGAAGACGGTCTTCTTAAAGAAGAATATTACAATAAGGTTATGGCTAATTCTGAAGCTATAGAAACAATAATTGATTATGATAAAGATTATAACTTTGATTATTTTGCTTTTACAACATTAATAAGAGCCTATCTCCTAAAATATGAAAATCAAACTATCGAAAGACCTCAAGATCTATGGATGAGGGTTGCTCTTACTGTATCAAGTGATATCTTTGATTTTAACAAGGTTAAAAAAACATATAATAGTTTATCTAATGGAATGTATACTCATGCGACTCCAACATTGTTTAATAGTGGACTTAAAATGCAACAACTTTCTTCATGTTTTCTTATTGCTATGGAAGATGATTCTATTGAGGGAATATTTAATACCATAAAAGACTGTGCTCTAATTTCAAAAACAGCTGGTGGCATTGGAATGCATGCTCATAATATAAGAGGAAGTGGAAGTAGAATTAAATCTACCAATGGAAAATCCAATGGGTTAATACCATTTTTAAAAATATTCAATGAAACAGCAAAATCTGTTGATCAAGGTGGCGGTAAGAGAAAAGGTTCTTTTGCTGTTTATTTAGAACCATGGCATTCTGATATAGAAAAGTTTCTTGAACTTAGAAAAAATACTGGCGCTGAGGAATTCAGAGCAAGAGATTTATTTTATGCTTTGTGGATACCAGATTTGTTTATGCAAAGAGTTGAAAATGATGAAGATTGGACATTAATGAGTGAACATGAGTGTCCTGGTCTTTCTGATAAGTATGGAAAAGATTTTGACAAATTATATCATAAATATGAAAAAGAAATGCCTCATCTAGAAAAAATAAAAGCAAGAACGCTTATGTCAAAAATTATTGAGGCACAAATCGAAACAGGTCAACCTTACATGCTTTATAAGGACTCAATCAATAACAAATCAAATCAAAAAAATATAGGAGTGATTAAATCATCAAACTTGTGTGCAGAAATTGTTGAATATTCTGACAATAATGAAACTTCAGTTTGTAATTTGGCCTCAATTGCTCTGCCACAATTTATTAAAAAAAATAATAATATTAAAGAATATGATTATAAAAGATTGTATGAAACTTCAAAACTAGCAACAAAAAATTTAGATCAAGTTATTGATATAAATTTCTATCCAACAAACAAAACTCAAACTTCTAATAATAAACACAGACCTATAGGCCTTGGGATACAAGGTTTAGCTGATGTATTTTTCAAATTAAATATTCCTTATGATGGAAAGAAAGCTGCAGAAATTAATAAACTTATTTTTGAAACAATTTATTTTGGTGCTTTAGAAGCTTCTTGTGAATTGGCTAAAGAAAAAGGTGCATATTCTTCTTTTAATGGTTCCCCCCTGTCTGAAGGAAAACTTCAATTTGATTTATGGGATGTAAAACCATCTAATATGTGGGATTGGGACTCTCTTAGGGAGAAAATTAAAAAGTATGGAGTTAGAAATTCACTTACTACTGCTTGTATGCCAACAGCGTCTACAGGTATAATTCTTGGCAATACTGAAACATTTCAAATACAAACATCTAATATATACAAAAGACAAACATTGTCTGGAGAGTTTTTGCTAGTTAATAGACATTTAGTTAAGGATCTCTCAAAAAGAAATTTATGGAATAAAGAAATGAGAGATAAAATAATTTTAAAAAATGGATCAGTACAAGATATTCCTGATTTTCCAGAAGATTTAAAAGAAGTTTACAAAACTGTTTGGGAAACTTCTCAAAAAACTGTTATTGATATGGCTGCTGATAGAGCTCCATTTATTGATCAAACACAATCAATGAATTTATGGCTTTCGACACCTACTTTTGGAAAAGTAAATTCAATGCATATGTATGCTTGGAAAAAAGGATTGAAGACTGGTATGTATTATTTGAGAAGTAGATCTGCTGTTGATGCTGTAAAAGTTACAGTATCATCTGAAAAAATAGCAAAAGAAGAATTTATAAAAAATTCAATTAAAGAAGATGAGGAGACTGAAGAATGTTTAACTTGCAGTGCCTAAAGGATAGAAAAAATGATTTCTAAAGGTGTTAAATCAATTTTTCCTATAAAACATCAAGAAATATGGGATCGTTATAAACTTCATATACAAGCATTCTGGACACCTGAAGAGGTTTCATTGCAAGATGACTTGAGAGATCTTCAAACATTAAATGAAGGAGAAAAACATTTCATTAAACATGTGCTTGCTTTTTTTGCTAATTCAGAAGCTATGATAAATGAGAATTTAGCTAGTAGATTTTACAAAGAAATTTTAATTCCCGAAGCAAGATGTTTCATATCAATGCAAATGTTGAATGAGTCTATTCATGCTGAAATGTATGCTCTTCAAATTGAAGCATATGTAAATGATACAAAAGAAAAAGATTTACTTTTTGATGCCATTTCAAATGTATCATGCATTAATCACAAAGCACAATGGGTATCAAAATGGTTAAATGGAAGTCAGAACTTACTTACTCGCTTAATTGGATTTGGATTAGTTGAAGGTCTTTTTTTTGCAGGTTCTTTTTGTTCAATATATTATTTCAGAAAAAGAGGTTTGCTTCCTGGTTTATCCTTATCTAATGATTGGATTGCAAGAGATGAAGGAATGCATTTTAGTTTTTCAGCTCTCATGTTTAAAACATTAAGAGACAAATTTAATAATAAATCATTAACTGACTCTGATATAATAGATCTTTCATTAATACCAAATGATGTACAACAGTCAGAATTTGAGGAAATCGTTAGAGAAGCAGTTTCTTTTGAAAAAGAGTTTGTTAAAGACGCTTTACCTGTTGATTTAATTGGAATGAATTCAGATTTAATGTGTCAATATATAGAAGCAGTTGCTGATAGAATTGCTGATCTTTTTGAATTTGATAGAGTTTTCAATACTGAAAATCCTTTTGATTTTATGAGAGCTTTAGATGTTCAAAATGTAACTAATTTTTTTGAGAAAAGAGTATCTGAATATCAAAGACCAACTGATAGAGCACTTAGTTTTGATGAAGCTTTTTGATGAAAGCAGAAATTTATTCTAAAAGTCATTGTCCATATTGTGATAAAGCAAAAATGAGGCTAGCAAAATACAGCCCTCAAATATTTATGCTAGATAAGGATTTTACAAGACAAGAATTTTTTCAAAAATTTCCTAATGCAAAAACATTTCCTCAAATAATAATTAACAACCAACATATAGGAACCTATAATGATCTTGACGAATGGTTAAATAAAAACTCATTTGATGAAGATTTCTAATTATCATTTTTTTTCTTTCTGCTATAAATTTTTTTACTTTTAATTGTTATTTGTTTATATTTAGGACTTCGTAAATCTTTTGCAATTGGATTTTGTTTTTTTTTGTTTTTTTTAATCATTATAATTCAAATATTAATTAAATTAAAAATAATAACTATCAAAAATTTTTTTTCATTTAATGAGATTCTCCCCAAGTATCTCCAAATCCATAATCGACTATGAGTGGAACAGTAAAATCTTTATAATTTAAATGTGTTTTTTCCATAATATTTTTAATAACTTTTACAGATTCTTCCATTTCGTTTTGCTTCATTTCAAAAACTAATTCATCATGAACTTGTAAAAGCATTCTTGCATCAATTTTTTTATCTAATATATAATTATGAATTTCTATCATTGATAATTTAATAATATCTGCAGCAGATCCTTGTATAGGTGCGTTTATTGATTGTCTTTCTGCAAAACTTCTTAAAGAAAAATTTTTATCATTAATACCTTTTATGTTACATTTTCTACCAAATATTGTTTCAACAAAATTATTAGTTTTTGCATATTTAATTTGAAAATCCATATAATCTTTAATCCCAGGAAATCTTTTAAAATAATTTTCAATATAATTTTTAGCTTCTGAATTTGTAATTGATAGTTGTTTAGCTAAGCCATACGGACTAATACCATATAGTATACCAAAGTTTATTGCTTTAGCTTTTCGTCTATGTTCAGATGTGGGTTCAATTTTTTCTAAATTAAAAATTTCTTTAGCAGTAGATGAATGTATATCCTCACCATTAACAAAAGCTTCAATAAAGTTTTCATCTTTTGAAATTTCAGCTGCTAATCTTAATTCAATTTGAGAATAATCAAAACTAACTAATTTATATTTTTCTTCAGCAATAAAAGCATGGCGTAGTTGTTTTCCTTTTTCAGTTCTAATGGGAATATTTTGTAAATTGGGATCATTAGAACTTAAGCGTCCTGTTAAAGTTGTAGCTGTTGCATAGGAAGTATGTACTCTTTTTGTTTTTGGATTAATTTGTTCTTGTAAAGCATCAGTATAAGTTGAACGTAATTTTGATACTTCTCGCCATTCTAAAACAAGTTGTGCTATTTTATGACCCTGAAGCGATAACTCTTCAAGAATACTAGAGTCTGTTGAATAGGTGCCCGTTTTTGTTTTCTTTCCACCTTGGATTTTCATATCAATGAATATTATTTCACCAAGTTGTTTTGGTGAGCCAATATTAAATTCTTTACCAGTAATTTTATAAATTTGTTTCTCAATATTTTTTGCCTCTTTATTAAATTGTGAACTTAATTTTTTTAAATAATATTCATTTACTTTTATTCCCAATTCTTCCATTGAAGATAAAACAAATAAAAGAGGTTTATCAATTTTTTCATATATATTTGTAGTTTTCTCAAAAAAGATTCTTAATTTTAATTGGTTAAAAAGTTTTAATGTAATTAATGCATCCTCGGCTGCATATTTTGTTGCTTGATCAATAGGCACATAATCAAAAGTAATTTGTTTTTTTCCTGAACCAACTAAATCCTTAAATTTAATAGTTGTATGACTAAGGTGTCTATAGGCCAAATCATCCATACCATGTCTTGTAATTCCATTATCTAGAGCATAAGATAAGAGCATTGTATCATCAATAGAATTAAAAATTACATTATGTTTTTTTAGTATACGAATATCATATTTAATATTTTGACCAATTTTTAGAATAGATGGATTGGAACAAATTAAAGAAATTTTATCTATTACGTGATCTGTAGAAAGTTGGTTGCCAAGTATTTTGTTAGTCAATATATCTTTGTGATTAATAGGAATATAAAATCCTTCTTTTTCATTAAAAGCCAGAGAAATGCCCACTAATTCAGCCTTTTCTATGTCTAAAGAATTAGTTTCGGTATCTATAGCTACTAAACCTACTTTAGTAATTTCATGAATTAAATTTTCTAATTCTGATGTTTTAGAGATTGTTGTGTAATTTAATTTTACTTTTTTAACTTCAGTTTCATTATTGAAATTAATATTTATATAAGAATTGTTTTCTATTCTTTCTTGTATGCTTTTAAAACCTTGTTCTTGTAAAAAATTATTTATTGAACTTTTATTATTTATAATCTTAGAAAATGGTTTTATTTCACTGATTTTTATCGGTAAATTAATTGATTTATCAAGAGTAACTAGTTTTAAACTAACTCTTATATCAGATTGAGAATCTTCAATAATTTTTTTTCTTTTTTGTTGCTTTATTTTATGATGATTTTTTATTAAATTTTCGATGTCATCATATTCTTTAATTAATTCTAAAGCTGTTTTAGGGCCAATTCCTGGAGCACCAGGAATATTATCAACACTATCTCCAGTTAGTGCTTGTATTTGTATTACTTTTTGTGGCTCAACTCCAAATTTTTCAATTACTTCATTAATCCCAATAGTTTTATTTTTCATTGGATCAAGCATTTTTACTTTATTATTAACTAATTGCATTAAATCTTTATCAGATGAAACAATTAATGAATGCATATCAAGTTTACTTGCATTAGATGTATAACTAGCAATAATATCATCGGCTTCAAATCCTTCTATTTCTAGTTGAGGGATGTTAAAGGCTTTTACGCAATTTTTAATTAAATCAAATTGAGGAATTAAATCTTCTGGTGTTTCTCCTCTATTAGCTTTATAATCTTTATAAATTTTATTTCTAAAATTTTCTCTAGCTGCATCAAAAACAACGATTAATTTTTCATCTCGATAATCTTCGATTAACTTTACTAACATATTTGTAAATCCAAATACTGCGTTTATTGGTGTTCCATCTTTTCTGGTCATGGGTGGTAAAGCATAATACGCTCTAAATATATATGCTGACCCATCAATTAAAATTAATCTATTTTCTTTTTTCATCTCAATAAAAAGTATATAGATTAATACATTAAATGTCTGAATATAATTTTTCTATTGAAGCAAACAAAGTTAATAAAACTTTCTTAAAAAGAAACAATAGTGTTGAAGCGCTTATTGATTTTGATATCAAGATTCCAAAAGGATCAATATATGGATTGTTAGGTCCAAATGGAGCTGGAAAATCAACATTTATTAATATTCTTGGTGGTTTGGTGAAAAAAAACTCTGGAATTATAAAAATTTGTAATATTGATATTGATAAAAACGCAAAAGAAAGTCGAAAAAAAATAGGAATAGTCCCACAGGAATTAAATATTGATCCTTTTTTTACTCCGATTGAATTACTTGAATTACAGGCTGGTTTATACGGTGTAAGAAAGAGAGATAGGAAAAGTGAAGAAATTTTATCTAATCTTGGATTGTTAGATCAAAGAAATGCTTATGCTAGAACATTGTCTGGTGGAATGAGAAGACGTTTATTAGTTGCTAAAGCTTTAGTTCATTCACCTGAAATAATAATTCTTGATGAGCCTACAGCAGGAGTCGATGTTAATTTAAGAAATAATTTATGGGAATATATAAGAGAACTTAATAAATTAGGAACAACAATATGCTTAACCACTCATTATTTAGAAGAAGCTGAAAATTTATGTGATGAAATAACAATTATAAACAATGGCAAAATTATTAAATCTGACTCTAAAATTAATTTATTAAATTTAATTGGAACAAAAACAGCAAGTTTTATTTTAGACAAAGAATATAATATACCTAATTCCTTAAATAAGTTTAATGCAAAAATTAATGAAAATAAATTAACACTAAATTATGATAAACAAGATACAAAATTAAATGAAATAATAAACTTATTAAATAAAGAAAATATTTTTTTTACTGAAATCAATACATATGAAAATGACTTAGAGGATGTTTTTTTAAACTTAATAAAAAAATAAATTCATTCTTTTGGTGCGTGTTTATTTAATATTCTTTGCAAAGTTCGTCTATGCATTCTAAGTCTCCTTGCTGTTTCTGAAACATTTCTGTTACATTGAATAAAAACTCTTTGGATATGTTCCCATCGAATTCTATCAGCAGTCATTGGATTCTCTGGAGGAGGTGGCAAAATCTCTTTAGAAGAAATTAATGCAGAATATATTTGTTCTATCTCTGCAGGTTTTGGTAAATAATCTATTGCACCTGATTTAATTGCGGCAACAGCCGTTGCAATATTGCCGTAGCCAGTAAGAAGGAGAGATCTAGTATTTGGGCTTTCAGATTTTATTAATTTAATTAATTCTAAACCTGAACCATCTTCAAGCCGCATGTCAACAATTGCAAAATCAAATTTTTTTTGCTTAATCCTCTCAGATGTAGATTTTGAATTTGAATATGCCTCTACTATAAAACCTTTCTTTTCCATTGATCTAGTTAATCTTTCTCTAAAAGATAAATCATCATCTACAATTAAAAGTTCTTTATTCATGTCAATCAACTATCACGTTTTATTATTATTTCAACATTTCCACCACTATTATCAGTATTAGTAAATGAGATAGATCCACCTATATTTTCTATGAGATTTTTTGCAATAAAAATTCCCAAACCCATTCCTGATCCTTTTTTAGAAATGTAAGGCTTTCCAATTTGATCAATGATTTCTTTTTTAAATCCATTACCATCATCTCGTATGGAAAGAAAAAAATTGCTCTTATCCCATGAAATTTCTGAGATAACTCTAGAATTAGCATGTTGAATTGCATTTTGAATTATATTACCAATACAATATAAAATTTCATCTTTATATAAAATAGTTGGTTCATTTTTTTGCGATAATAATTTAATCTTTAAACTAATATTTTTATTATTAAACTTATCAAAATTAATCTTAACAATACTTGAAATTGTTGTTTTGTCCAAGAAACTATCTTTTAAATTTTCAGGATTTTTTGATAATGTTAAAAGTATTTTTTTACATCTTTCAGCTTGAGATTTTAACAATTCTATTTCTTTTTTAATTTCCTTATTTTTATTTATGACTTCATACTCATTAAGATCATTTAAAATCAAAAAAATAGTATTTAGTGGTGTACTAAGTTCATGGGCTGCTGCAGCACTTAAAGAACCTATTTCAGATATTTTTTTTTGATTTGCCAGGGCTGACTTAGTTTGAGATAATGCTTGAGAAATATCTCTAGATGTACTTGCAAAATAGTAAACATAAACTGCTATAAATATTAATGATATTATTAAAGCAAAACTTAAACCATATGTAAATAAGCTTGGAACTTCAAAAACATCTTCCCAAAAAATAGGGACATAATAATTGCTAATCAGAATAACATACAATATTGATAAAAATAAAAGAGCAACAGAATACATGATAGGTAAATATGATGCTGTAATTATTAAAGGGGCAATTAATAATAATGAAAAAGGGTTATATATTCCACCAGTCAGATACAATAAAATGCATAATTGTGTTGTATCATATAACAAAAAATAAAAAGCTTCTTTATCACTTAAATAATCATTGATTTTATTACTATAAAAGCTACTTAAGTTTATTAATCCAGAAATACTTACAATAAACAAACATGTAATTAAAGGAATAGAAATATTCAAATAATAATAAACAAATATTATAGCAAATAATTGCCCAATAATTGCTATCCAACGAATTTTAACTAAATTTGATAATAAAATATTATTTGAAAAAGATTCCATTAGAAATTAACTTTAAAATTTTAAATATCTAGGTTTGCTACTTTAAGAGAGTTTTCTTGAATAAAGTTTCTTCTTCCCTCAACAATATCTCCCATTAAAGTTTCAAAAAGAGAATTAGCTTCATTAACTTCATCAATTTTTACTAATAATAATGATCTAAAGTTTTTATCAAGTGTTGTTTCCCATAACTGTTCAGGATTCATTTCTCCTAAACCCTTATATCTATTAGTTTGTATACCAGATTTTCCCATTTCTAAAACTTTTTCTATTAAATCTAAAGGGCCATTTATTTTAAATTCATTTGAAGAATTTTTAAGTATCCCAGCACAACCATTTTTTAAGATTCCAAAATTTTCCATTAATGGTTTTCTTATATTATTTAAAGACTTTGCTTCTGGTGTAATTAAAAACTCTTTGTCGATAACAAAATTTTGACTTACTCCTCTTTCTTTTTTAACAATAATATATTGATTATTCTTGTATTCTACATTCCAAACTTTAGGTTCAATTGTATTAAGTCTTGTTGTCAAATATTTTCCTATTTCAGGAGCAATTTTTATATCTGTCAAACTTTCAGGTTTAAGAGCAGCAATAACAGCAGCTTGTTCTATAACTTGTTTATTATCTAATCTTCTAGTTAAAGCATATATGTATTTTTGCGCTTTTTTAGCTAAATTAACGGTGTTAAGAAGTTCTTTGCCTGTAATTTGTTTAATTTTATTTTGAGAAGTGGGCGTTTCTAAAATCAAATTTTTTGAACCTTCATTAATCAAAAAATTTTCCATTTCAGTCTCATCTTTTAAATATTGAATAGATGATCCTTTTTTTGCTCTATAAAGAGGAGGCTGTGCAATATAAAGTCTTCCTGAATCAATTATTGGTTTCATATGTCTATAAAAAAAAGTCAAAAGCAGAGTACGGATATGACTGCCATCAACATCTGCATCAGTCATAATAATGATTTTGTGATAACGCATTTTTTCTAAATTAAATTTTCCTTCAGATTTATCATTTTCAATGTTGCCACTGGGATTGCCTACACCTGCACCGATAGCCGTAATTAATGCACCTATTTCATTACTTGTTAAAATTTGTTTTGCATTAGCTCTTTCAACATTAAGTATTTTACCTCTTAAAGGCAGTATAGCTTGATTTTTTCTATCCCTGCCTTGTTTTGCTGATCCTCCTGCTGAATCTCCCTCTACAATAAATATTTCTGCAAATTCAGCATTTCTTTCCTGACAATCGGCTAACTTACCGGGTAAAGATGAACTTTCCAGACCTGTTTTACGTCTTGTTAATTCTCTAGCTTTTCTTGCGGCCTCTCTTGCATTAGAGGCTTCAATAACTTTATCTATAATTTTTTTTATTTCATTTGGATTTTCTTCCATCCACTGTTCTAATTTTGAAAGTGCAATTGATTCAACCACAGCTCTAACTTCAGAAGAAACTAGTTTATCTTTTGTTTGACTAGAAAACTTTGGATCAGGGAGCTTTACAGATATCACACATGTTAAGCCCTCTCTAGCATCATCTCCACTAACGTTAGAATTACTTTTATGTTTTGAATTAATATAACTTACTATACTTCTAGTCAGGGCTCCTCTGAAACCTGCTAAATGAGTTCCACCATCCCTTTGTGTGATATTATTTGTAAAACAAAGTGTATTTTCATGATAACTATCCGTCCATTGTAAAGAGCATTCAACTGCAATATTATTTTTTTCAGATGTAAAATATATCGGCTCTCCGTGAATTGGTGTTTTGCTTTTATTTAAATATCTAACATATTCATTTATTCCACCATCATATTTAAATTCAATAATTTTTTCTTTAGCAGATCTATTATCAATTAGATTAATTTTTACACCAGTATTTAGAAAAGCAAGTTCTCTTAATCTATTTTCTATAGTGTTAAAGTTAAAATTAATATTAGAAAAAATTTTTGAAGAAGGTAAAAAGGTAATTTTAGTACCAGTTATAAACTTATTATCTTGATTAGTTTTTGATTTCCCTATTTCTTTAATAGAAGAATTTACAACTCCGTTAACAAAATCCATGAAAAAAATTTTCCCATCTCTATTAATCTCCAATTCTAATTTTTCTGAAAGAGCATTAACAACAGACACTCCAACTCCATGTAAGCCACCTGAAACTTTATAACTATTTTGATCAAACTTACCCCCAGCATGTAATTCAGTCATAATCAATTGAGCTGCAGGAACGCCTTCAGATTTATGTATATCTACTGGAATACCTCTGCCATTATCTTCAACAGTTATTGTGCCATCTGAATTCAATAAAACAGATATATTATTACAAAATCCTGCTAAAGACTCATCAATTGAATTATCAACAACCTCATAAATCATGTGATGCAGACCAGAGCCATCATCAGTATCACCAATGTACATGCCTGGTCTTTTTCTAACTGCTTCAAGCCCTTTAAGAACTTTGATTGATTCTGAAGAATAATTTGAGGAATTCATATTTAAGTTATATTACAATAGTTTGCTTTTGTAGATAAAAAAGAAAAAAAATTTTCTTCTGTTCCAGACATAAAAACTTGTACTTTCAGCTCATTGATTAAATACAAAATCAACTCACGATTATCTTCATCTAAATGTGAACATATTTCATCCAATAACACAATTGGTTGTGAATCTAAATTTTCAATTAGATTTATACATTGAGTTATTATTATTAAAAGTATTGCAGTTTTTTGCTGACCAGTAGAAAATTGATTAAGATTTATCTTCTTTGAACAATTTAAACCTTGTATATCAGAACGGTGTGGACCAACGCTACATCCACCTAAAAATAAATCTTTTTCTCTATTATAACTTAATTTAGTTAAATATAAATTTTTAATTTCTTCAATATTTTTATCTTCTTCTAACAAAGGGTCATTTATTTGTAAAAAAAACTTCGAAAATGATTTATCTAATATTTTTAAATTCTCTAATGTACGGTTTATTTTATAAATTTGTTTTAATCTGCAATCGTAGATTTCACTTCCAAAATTTACTATATCTTCTTCTAATTTTTGTATCCAATTTTTATCATAATCAAAACTTTTTAATAATGACTGTCTTTCATTAACAACTTTTTTATAATTATTAATTAATAAATTATATTTTTTATTATAATTAAAAATTAATCTATCAATAAAATTCCTTCTTGAAGATGGGTTTAACATAAATAACCTTTCCATTTCAGGTAAAAAATAAATCAATGAAAAAATTTTATTAAAATGTTCAGTTATTTCTTTTTCAACACTATCATTTATAAAAGTTTTTTTTGAATTTTTTTCTGAATTAGAAATTTTTATTTTATAATCTAATTCTTTATGAAAATAATTTGAATCTATATTAAAAAATTGATCTTTGTTATTAAAATTAATTAAGTTGTAAATTTTCTCCTTTCTGAAACCTCTACCTTTTTCTATTAAAGATATTCCTTCTAATAAATTTGTTTTTCCTGTGCCATTTTTACCAGTTATTATATTGCATCCTTTATCAAAAGAAAAAAAAGACTCATTAAAATTTCTAAAATTTTTAAATTTTATATTACTTAAATATCCCAAAAAACTTTAAACTCGCATTGGCATAAGAACGTAAATGAGGTCATTATTTGATTCTTCCATAGCTGTCACTGGTGAAGAAGAATCCTTAAAATTTAAAGTAATCTCATCATCTTCAAGATTATTAATCATTTCTAATACATATTTAGAATTAAATCCAATTTCTATTTCATCTCCAGAATATTTTGTTGTTATATCTTCTGTAGCAGTGCCATTTTCATTATTTACTGAAGACATATTCATTACATTGTTTAAAAGTTTAAATTTAATTATAGGCGATTTTTCATTAACAATAGTGCTAACCCTATCAACAGCTAAACTGAAAGATTCTCGATTAATTATCAATTTATTTTTATTCTCTTTAGGTATAACTCTTCTATAATCAGGAAAATTACCATCTATTAGTTTTGATATCAAAATAGACTCACCAATAAAAAAAACTATTTTATTAGAATCTAAGTTAATTTTAATGCTTCCTTCATAATCTGATAAAAGCTTAAATACTTCATTTATAGTTTTTTTAGGAATAATTATACCTGGTATTTCTTTAGAGTTATCTTTAGTATTATAATCAAATTTAGCTAATCTATGACCATCAGTTGCAACTAAAGTAAGAATGTTTTTTTGATTTTCATTTTTAATATGAAAATAAATACCATTTAAAAAATACCTAGTTTCTTCACTTGATATAGCAAATCTTGTTTTGTTAATTAACTTTAAAAACTTTTGAGAATCAATACTTAACTCATTTTCTAGATTTTCCACCTCAATTATTGGAAAATCTTCCTTTGGAAGGCAGCCTAGAGAAAACTTAGACTTACCAGCTCGCAAAGTCATTATTTTACCGTCGTTAGAAATTAATTCAATTTCACCTGAGTCTGGTAATTTTCTGATTATATCGTATAGCGTATGGGCTGGTACTGTGGTAGATCCTATTTCTACAACATTACAATCTACTTTATCAGTAATAGAAATATCCATATCAGTTGCTGACAAAATAAGAGAGTTTTCTCTAGCTTCTAATAATATATTTGAAAGTATAGGAAGTGTATTTTTCTTTTCAGCTATATTTTGAACATGTGATAAAGATTTAAAAATACTTGTTTTTTCAACTATGACTTTCATTATATAAATTTATAATCAAAAAAACTCTAAGAATCTATTAATCTTTTTAATAATTCTATATCCTCATTAAAATTACTATCCTCGTGCTTTAATTCCTCAATTTTTTTGACTGCATGCATTACTGTAGTATGGTCTCTTCCTCCAAACTTTCTTCCAATTTCGGGCAATGATCGCGAAGTAATAGATTTTGCTAAATACATAGCTATCTGTCTAGGTCTAGCTACAGATCTTGATCTTCTAGGTGAATGCATATCAGTTAATCTAATATTATAATGCTCAGCAACCTTCTTTTGAATTTCTTCAATTGTTATTTTTTTATTATTTGATTTAAGAAGGTCTTGTAAAACAACTTGAGCCGTTTCAACAGTAATTGAAGTTCCAACCAAAGTTGCATGTGCAACTAATCTGTTCAATGCACCTTCCATTTCCCTAACATTTGATATAATTCTATGAGATAAAAATTCTAAAACTTTAGGAGGTATTTCTACCCCTCTCTTTTGAGCTTTTTCTATCAAAATACCTAATCTTAACTCATAAGTTGTAGGATGAATATCTGCTACAAGACCACAACCAAGTCTGGACTTTAATCTTTCTTGAACTCCATCCAAGTCTGAAGGTGATTTATCTGCTGAAATAACTATTTGTTTATTTTGCTCAATTAAGGCATTGAAAGTATGGAAAAATTCTTCTTGGGTATTATCTTTGCCACTAATAAACTGAACATCATCTATCATAAGAACATCAATAGATCTAAATTGTTCTTTAAAAGCAGAGGTATCTTTATATCTTAAAGCTCTTACAAATTGATACATAAATTTTTCTGCAGACAAATAAATAACTTTCCTGTCTGGCTGTAGCTCTTTAATTTTCCAACCAATAGCATGCATTAAATGCGTTTTTCCCAATCCAACTCCACCATAAAGAAAAAGAGGGTTAAAAGTTACCTTGTGTGACTCAGCGACTCTTTGAGCAGCTGCAAAAGCTAGTTCATTTGGTTTACCAACTACAAAGTTGTCAAAAGTAAATCTTGGATCCAAAGGAGCTCCAAAATCATTTGGATATGAGGAGCTTTGATTAGAACGAATATCTAATGTTGACTTCCAATGATTGTCATTGCTTTTTATTGTTCTTGTGGTCCCTGGCACGACTCTTCCACCAACCGGTTTTACGACAAATTTAATAGTATCGACATTTTTTACATATTTTTTACACTCATTTTTGATTTTATCAGAATAATTATTGACTATCCAATCACGCAGAAACTTAGTTGGAACTGATAGAGTAAAGGTATTTTCTACTAAAGAAATAAATGAAAGTTGCTTTAACCAATTATTGTATGCTGTATCGCCTACAATTTTTTTTAGATCTTTTTTGAGAAGTGGCCAATTTTTTTCATTAAAATCCAAAAAAGAATCTTCCATCAATCACCTCAAACTAAACTTTTTTTCTCTTACTATTCGTAAAGTCAAAAAAGCCTTAAATTAAAATCACCAAATTAAAATAGTAGACAACACCCTTTAGAGATTTTTGGCAAGAAGAAAAGTTAAAAAATATAAAAAAAATTAAATATTTTTAATTTTTTTTGATAACGAGGATAACTTTCTAGAAACAAATTCTTTCTTTATTATTCCCCGTTTTACTGCCCTTGCAAGAGCAGAATTGATAGATCTTAGGGATTCATCTATTTTTTCAGTATCTTTATTTTCAATAGAAGCTTCTAGTTTATTTAGACTCGTTTTAAATTTAGACATTACTGTAGAGTTAATCGCTCTTCTTTTGACATTTTGTCGCGATCTTTTTTTAGCAGATTTGTGATTTGCCATTATTTTGTCATATAATTCTTAGTATTCTAAAGTCAACATATTATTTTTATATTTGAAGTTCTGGGCAATAAAAAGTGGATCTTCCATATTGATTTACTTTTTTTATAATTTTGCCACCTATTTTTTTACCAGATCTATTATAAACTTTGAAATCATTTTGAAAACTTCCTATAGTTCCATCAGTTGAAACATAATCTCTTAGGGTCGATCCTCCTGCAAGAATTGCTTTATTTAATATTTTTCTTATAGAAATGATAATTTTTTGACATTCTTTTTTTTTTAATTCTCTTCCTTTTTTAAAAGGAGATATTTTGGCATTAAAAAGTATTTCGCTTGCATATATATTGCCAATTCCAGCTATAATTCTTTGATCTATCAAAATTTGTTTTATTGGTACGATACTTCTACAAATTTTTGAATAAAAATAATGTGAGTCAAGCTCATTATCAAGAGCATCTATTCCTAGATTAGTTAGATATTTTTTTTTATCAATATTTCTAATTTCTGTATAATCTACAAATCCAAATTTTCTAGGATCATTGAATATTAAATAATGATCTTGATTTGTTCTTAAAACAAAATGATCGTGTTTTCTTTGTTCAAATTCACTATTTTTGATTAATCTTAGCCTTCCTGACATTCCTAGATGAATTATTATTACGTTTAAGTTACTTAAATACAATAAAATATATTTTCCTTTTCTTTTAATTTTAATTATTTTATTTCCTTTGTGTATTGTTGAAATTTTTTTTGGTATATAAAAACGAAGTTTTGGAGTGATGATTTTAATGCTAACTATTGTTGATTTTTTAATAGGATTTAAACCTTTAATTGTTGTTGCTACTTCAGGGAGCTCAGGCATAATAATATGAATAATAATACAAAAACAAATTTTGGTAAAAGAAAAGTATCTCCATATTTAAAAACTAAATTAGTGCAAAATGTTTTTACTAATGTAGCAAAAAAATATGATATAATGAATGATTTAATGAGTTTTGGGACTCATAGAGTATGGAAAAAAGAATTAATAGATTTAATTAATATTCAGCCTTTAGATAAAATTATTGATGTTGGTTCAGGAACAGGTGATTTGATTGCTTTGATTGATAAAAAGAGACTAAATAATAGTATTTATTCAATAGATTTAAATTTGGAAATGTTAAAATTTGGTAAAAAAAAATTTTTTAATAAAAAAATAAAATTTATAAAAGCTAATGCTGAAAAGTTACCTTTTAAAGATAATACTTTTGACAAATATATTATTTCTTTTTGCTTGAGAAATGTAACAAATTATAAAGAGGCACTAAAAGAATCTTTACGTGTTATTAAACCTGGAGGAGTTTTTTACTGTATGGAGTTTAGTTCACCAGAATTAAATATTTTAAAGCTGATTTATGATCAATATAAAAAAAATTATATACCCTGGATAGGAAAAATAATTGCAAATAACCTGGATGCTTATAAATATTTAGATGAAAGTATAGATTTTTTTCCTGATCAAAAAAATTTATTAAAAATTATAAATGAAACTGGATATGTTAGTACAAAATATATTAATTTGTTTAATGGTATTGTTGCTGTACATTCAGGTTACAAAGTTTAATTATGAAAGTTCTTTTTATAGTAACTGGTTCAATTGCTATAAAAAAATGTATTTTAATCTTTGAAGAACTTACTAAAAAAAAAATAATAATTGATTGCATAGTTACTAAAAATGCTATGAAAATGGAAAGTCTTAAGAGTTTAAATAAAGCAATTACTGGAAAAATTTACTCCGATAATTCAGAAAAAAATAATAAAATGCTACATATTGAGCTTACTAGAAGTGCTGATTTGATTGTTATCTGTCCTGCTACAGCTAATATAATAGCAAAATATGCAAATGGTTATGCAAATGATTTAGCAAGCACATCACTAATTGCTTCAAATAAACAAACTTTAATTATACCAGCTATGAATTCTGAAATGTGGAATAATACTACAAATCAAAAAAATGTTGAAAAACTTAAAAAAAATGGTGTGGAGTTTGTGGGACCAGAATATGGAAAACTTGCTTGTGGTGAAGTAGGTATGGGAAGACTAACAAACATTAAACAAATTCAAAATATAGTTATGGAATATTTATATAAATCTAAAATTTTTAAGAATAAAAAATTTTTAATAACA
>MDTG01429059.1_pt1 | contig 51794 bp, 48 predicted proteins | sample 811421 | NCBI WGS metagenome assembly MDTG01 (sample SAMN05326645, study PRJNA326480) | marine metagenome | isolation source: seawater | place: Pacific Ocean: South East | collected 2011
AGGACCTCTTTGAATTCTTTGGCAGTGTCTAGAATGAGCTGAATATCCCCTGCCGCGAGGTGTTTAATACCCAACAAATGATTCACTGATAATTCGCTCATGAAGCTGGTTCCGTTAATAATACTGCGTCGCGACCATCAACTTCTTCCCATAGTACTTCAACGCGTTGTGAGGCTATGGAATCGACTTGTCTACCCTTGTAATCTGGCTGTATAGGAAGGTCGCGTGAAAATCTACGATCAATCAAAGTAAGCAACTCCATTTTTAACGGACGACCGTAGCTGAGGATTGCATCCATGGCGGCGCGCACGCTCCTTCCGGTATACAATACGTCATCAATAAAGACTACTTTTTGATCCTCAACGAGGTGCTCAATTTTTGTTTTATTTGGTTGCAAGTGGCCCGGTCGTCTTCGAAAGTCGTCTCTATAGAACGTGATGTCTAAAAGTCCGGTACGTATGCTACTCACACCGTATTCTTCTTCTAACAATTTCACCAATCTGCTGAGTACTTGTCCTCCGCGAGGTTGAAGACCAATTAAAATGGAATTTGTAAAATCACCATGATTCTCGACAAGCTTGCAACACAGCCTGTTCAAAGCGATGTTCAACTCTCCAGAGTCTATGATTTCTCTTTTGCTCATGCCGCAAATTTATGCATTAATATGAAGCAAATAAACTTGCAAGATTGATCCCAGAGAAATTTCCACTGCTCATCATCACCACCGCTTGAGTATTACCCTTAATTTCAAGCGCTCTGACTAATTCCTGCGAATCATCAAAAACAACTACACCTTCGCCGAAAGCAGACCTTACATACTCTTTACTGAGTGGAGGTAACTTCTTGTGTGCAACAGCTTGTGGACTGTAATAGACCCAACGCTCCTGAGCAGGGTCAAGAACCCCTTTGTATTGAGGAATAAACTCTGGATTTAGGCTACTAAAGGTGTGTAACTCCAATACTGCACGAACAGCACCAAATTGCTCTGAAAGGGCAGCAACGGCGGCCTGTACCTTTGATGGTGCGTGGGCAAAATCACGAAAAACTGGCACAGCTGATCCTGCCAAATGCTGCATTCTGTTTTGTGCACCTGTGAAACTCGCTATCGCATCGTGGAAATCATCTTCCTGAAGCCCCATTTCCAAGCATATCCAACGTGCTGCTTCGAGGTTACTAAGGTTGTGCTTTCCAAAGACCTGCAGGGGCATCGCGCCTTCCGCTGTCTCTATAAACGTAGTGCCATCGTCAATAAAGTGTTCGGGTAACGAATACGGGAATCGTTTTACAGGAGCATCACTCTTCTCTACCAATTCTTTTAGAACTAGGTCATTTTCGTTGTAAATCAAAGCCCCACCAGGCTCAATTGTGTCAATGTATTGGTTGAATTGTTCTAAGTAAGATTCAAAGGTCGGGAAAACATTGATGTGGTCCCATGCAATTCCAGTAATGACTGTGATATTGGGTCTATACAGGTGAAATTTCGGTCGCAAATCTATAGGTGAACTCAAGTACTCGTCGCCTTCCATAACCATGAATTCTGAACCGCTTTCCAACTCGACCATACAGTCGAATCCTTCCAACTGAGCGCCCACCATATAATTAGTTGACATTCCCGCATATTGTATGGCGTGCAATACCATAGCTGTTGTTGTCGTCTTGCCGTGAGAACCCGCTATAACCACACGGGTCATATTTTTACTGACCTCGTATAAAAATTCCGGGTAGCTAAAGATGTTCAGTTCTAACTCTTGGGCTTTTATTAATTCAGGATTATCCTTCCGCGAATGCATTCCAAGAATGATCGCATCTAAATCTGTAGAGATGTTGCTTTCGTCCCAACCCTCTGTATCTGGAAGTAAACCTTTGGCCGCTAATCGCGAACGAGAAGGCTCGAAAATTTGGTCATCTGAACCAGAAACATAATGGCCAGAGTTATGTAAAGCGATGGCGAGGTTGTGCATTGCAGAACCCCCAATCGCGATGAAATGTACTCGCATTTATTCTTCGAAATAAAGATTCCCGAATCTTATACGGGTGCCCCGCAAAGATAAGAGAACTGCACCGTCATAACCATCATTTGCTTGTCTGGAAGAACGAGGGCTTACTCTAAATTTTTGGCGCTTGTTTCTATTTAATACTGTGTAAACCATCTCTGCATCATGGCTTAAACTTACCATTACAAGATTGCCATTCTTTGCATTAGTTATAGCACGTAGTCTTTTATGACCCCAACGCTTAGCATTCTTTCGGTGATCGTTGTACACAAAGTGCAACCCGGAATCATTCACCAAGAAGGTGTAACCAAGGTAATAACCACCGTCATTCATAGAACTTTGACGCTTGGGAATATGAGCGTACCAATCGACTTCGCCCTTACCATCAATACTAAGTACGATGATATCATTATAGTAATAGTAATAATTTGTAGTGGTCGTTCCTCGTGAAGTTTGTACAGTCTGCACTCGTACCTCGTAATCCTCTGCAATTACATACGCACCACCATCCGGTCTTGGCAGAAACTGTCGAAAGACAAAGTTCCTGCGAATACCTTTTCCAATTCGCGCTCTGAAGCGATTAAACTGCGCTACAAATTCTTGAGTGAAAATATTCAAATTGGTCGAAATGACCTCTCCTTTATTTTGATCAACACTTAGATAGAGTGCGCCGTCCATATCGTAGACGTTACGCTTTCCATAAAATCCAGAGATGGCCATTTGGTTGTCCTTTAGGTCGCATTCTATTCCCAACGAATGTACTGCCACATTGCGCAAGCCTAGATCGAATTCTGTGATTTGATTATTGTCACCAGCACCAATACGCATTAGCTTATAATCTACATCTTTCCCCGTCTGTAACATCACATTGGGGCTGTTGTCAAAAACACTAAGAATGAAAACATCCCCGGAATTCGTTAAATCAAAATCTATGATATTGAAATTACGGTCACGTACGTTGAGTTCTATGTCTGCATTCCAATCCTCTTCAAGGTCCGCACTGTAAACTCTAACGTAAAAGTTTTCACTCCCAAAACGCTCAAAGGGCGGATTGGTGAATACTGCAAATTTCAATCGATCCTGTGTCGCTTTGATGATGAATTCACCTTGAGACCGTCTTTTAGTATCTAAAGTCTCTATCAACTTTGGTACACTCAGATTAGCAAGAGTATCTAAAGTCCGTACTAGTAAATTCCTGGTGTCCGATTGACGGTCGTAGCTTTCGTAGAATAAATACTGAATACTACCTAGCATTAGGCTTTGTTTAAAATTCACTCTACGCCCGTTCCATTCCCACCTTGGATTCTTAAGCAACCATTGTTCGCTTAAATCGTAACGGTTGTAGTAGGCGAAATATTCATCTCGCGCACCAGAAATAATAGATGCTGCAGCAGGTCTATAGGTGAAGAATCCCTGTTCGCTTGACTGTAATATTCGATCAAATTTTGCACTTCGAGCATTGTACTCCGGACTCCATTCTAATAAGGGATATGAACCCTGTGCAAGCCCTGTTGTTACAACTAAACAACAAGCAATCAATATGATGAAGCGCCTAAGAAAAGTGGTCATAGAAAACGGTAGAGTTTTTGTACATTCAATGTAAGATACAGCACCCTAATGATAAAGTAACGAAGTATGAAGAGATTTCTGTATTCATTAATTTTTCTAGCCCTCCTGAGTGTTGAAGCAAACGCACAAGCCGTGATTGTTCGTAAGCGCGATCTCAGTACAACAACTTATGGGAATTCTTCAGTACAGATTAGCCCATCGAGCTCGAGTGCAAATCTCGGTGGCATATATTATAGTCGTTACAATCATGCACTAAAAATTAGCCCAGCCTCGCTTGTTGCAGGAGAAATCCCCCTTTCTTACGAACATAAGGTCAGTGACTATATTACATTCGAGGCAGGCGTTGGCCTGACGACCTATAATTTGACGGAAGATCTCATTCGTGGGTACAGCGAACGTGGTGATGGGGAAACTGTGAGTAATTTCAGCTACTCAGCCCTTTTCAATACAAAATTCTTTCCGGAAGGAAATGCTTTTCAAGACGGATACTACGTAGCCTTCAATCTAAGCCTGCGCAATTACACCCAAGACTTTACCACGCTGGATGATTTCGGTATGGATACAACGGTAAGTGAATTTTTCCGCTGGTCAGATGTTGGCTTCACCATAGGATATCAAAGCCGTCCATCAGAAAAAATGATTCTCGATTGGTATATCGGTGCAGGCATTCGACAAAAGAATAGATCAACAACAGATTACGAACAGATATTTGACCCAACATCGGGATTATTTATTGGTCAGTATATCCTAAACGAAAGCACCAATGTAGCTCCCGCGCTTTTGGGAGGTGTGAAAATCAGCTTATTGTTTAGATAAACACCTTATTCGACTACCACCTCGATAGCAGCGATAGCCTCGTTACTCACTTTTTCTGCGATAGCGTAGGTATCGACAGTTGTATGAGTGAATCCTTCGTTGGCAAGACTCAGACTGCCCAATAAAAGGTCTAGGTCTATTTTCACTACCAATCGATCACCCGGGCGAACAGGCACATCAAAGGTTCGTGTTCTGTACAATGAATCGGTTCCCGTATGCCAAATGATGCCTCCATTGGTGGCAGCATTGCTCAAGTCACCCGCAGCATTGAATCTTCCCTCGGCTTTGATAAATCTATATTTAGAGGCCCAAGTCCAATACATAGCAAAAGCGCTGCTCAAAGGATGTGCAGTATCAAAGCTGGTCGGGTCCATAGCGTTCATGTCTGAAGGAACGCCTAATCCGAAACTAATGTTATCTGCCCTGCGCTGAAGATCCAATGTGTAGATACTGAATGCACTATCACTAGGGTCTACAAAAAGTACATCGCTGAGAAGTTGATTGCCTGCGCGGAAATCGCTTACATAGAAGTGAAAAAGGTCAATGGCAACCGCTGTATCTCCCTTAAAGAAGGGGTCGCTCTGCGAGTACATCACACCGTTTTGAATCCATTGAAATTCAACTGTTAACCGCTTATTTCCCGGTCGACAACCGGCGAGAAATAAGAGAAGTAAGAGAGTAGTAAAAGGAAACCTTTTCATACTAGCGCTATAGTTTGAATACAAACTCGCTCTTTAGATTATCGCTAAGAATCTGAGCCTTGTTGTAATCATCAGCATCGCCTGGATCTGAGTAAATCTCCGGCGTCGAAGACGGCTGCAGGCCCAAGAACAACTTTTCAATATCTAGATCAATGACGAAGAATACATCTTTATTAGCCGCGACATTGAAATTACGCTTTTCACTGCGCTCAATCACCATATCCTCCGAAGCAATTCTCCAAGTAAAGGTGCTCGTAGGTGCAGTGAAAAGAGAATCATTCAAATCAAATACTCTACCCTCAAGTTGAAAGAAGCTATGGCCGGTAGCCGGTCCGTTCCACAAATGTCCTTTCACTAGAGGATTGGTTTCTTCTAAGGTCTCCGGAGCAGCATACGCGCGTGCACTATCCAGTCCGATGTGGTAATTCAATCGTCCATTGTAGGAGCCGCGAGGCAACTGAGCGAGTTTAACTTCTGAAGTCGCCAGAAGATCAATAGCTGTTAAATCATTATCTGTATGAGTAGTATCTTTTTCATCTACACTAACAAACTCAGCTCCGCTGAGGGTAATGTATGCATGACTCAACTTAATAAGATCACCATTAATCTGATACACTGTGCTGGTATCTGCAATATTACCGTCAAAGTATTTATAGGCACGAATGTAGATGTTACGATCGTCCAACGCAGCTGGATCAACAACAGTAATCTCGCGTTCACACGAAGTGAATGCACCAATGGTTAATAATGCTACAATGAATCTTTTCATTCTTCCTTTATTTTCAAAAACTCCGGCGCCTGTTCAATGGCAACCATTATTTGGTCTAACAAATCATCGTTCTCTTCGGAAAAATCAAGTTCCAAAGGTTCCTTAAAGGTAATGGTTAATAGGTTACCTGTACTCTTCACAAACATACCCGTTTTGTCGAAGGCTCGACGAAAGCCATTAATTACTACAGGAACCACCACTGGATTTAATTCACGAATCAAATGAACCGTGCCTCTTCTGCCTTTCACAAATGGGCGTGTTGTGCCCTGTGGGAAGGTAATGGTCCAGCCCGTCTCCATTGCTTTTTTGATGTTGGCAATATCCTTTGGATCTACACCACGATTTATGGTTTTACCAGCCTCACGCCAGGTTCGTTTAATACTTACACTACCTGCATATTGCATCAGCTTCGGTAGTAATCCCTTCTTCATAGTTTCTGCTGCTGCAACAAAAAAGACATTTAGCTTGGGACGAAACAATGTTATGAACGGCACCCTATTGTAAACCTTGTTCTCCACTGCATTGAAAACTTGATACATCGCACTGACATCAGCGAAATATGTCTGATGATTGGACACAAACAACACTCCACGCTCGGGCAATTCTTTGAGCTTGTCCCCGCCCATAATCTGCACTGAATTCATACGAAAAAATCGGTACCAAGTGATTAATCCAAAAACGAAAATGACCGTTCTTTTGATTAACAGGTTGTATCCGAAACTATCTTTTCTAAATGGACTTAACACGTGCACTAATTTCAGTGGTTTGGTAAATATACTCCTTAGGACAAAAGCCCCACTATCCTAGCAGTTATGATTGCAGTTGCACCCCAAATGACTTCTTCACCCCATAGGTATGCTGGGACCTTTACCTTTCCATACTTAGTTGGAACAGTGGCCTTTCCAATGAGTTCGCCGGACATTATTACATGTAATGGTATTGAAAAAGTATAGGCTACTTCATTGGGATCCAGAACCAATTCCGGCAACTCCGTTGTATACCCAATGTAAGGGTGAACAATAAAATTAGAAGGTGGAATATATAAGGGGTTTAGCTTACGGATGATTCGTATACTCTGCTCCGGAATTCCTACTTCCTCCTCAGTCTCACGTAAAGCAGTCTGCTCATAGTTAGCGTCGGTTGGCTCTTTACTCCCGCCGGGAAAACTAATCTGCCCGCCATGGGTGCCGTTGTAAGGTGCACGTTTCATAAACAAAAGCTCCAGTCCCTCTGAACCTTTGAAGAGTTGCGCTAAGACAGCCGCCTTTTTGGCTTGATGGATCGTTTTCGATGATGTACGAACCATTTTACGAAACCAAGGCATCATCGGGTTTTTGAAGGAAGAACCTTCGTTTGCGCTGGCGAGCTTAAAAAGGAGTTGATCTATGTTCACCAAATAAATTTACCCAAACGGGAATTGGCTATGAACTTTCCTTTCAATTTTTGTTATCTATTAAAAACCTAACCTCCATAGGATATGACTATAACTCAATTCCGTTACATCGTCGCCGTTGACAACCACCGCCACTTCGCACGCGCCGCTGAGGCATGCTTTGTTACCCAACCGACATTGAGTATGCAGATTCAAAAGCTAGAAGAAGAACTAGATATCTTAATCTTTGACCGTTCAAAGCAGCCAATTGTACCTACCCCATTGGGTGAAAAAATCATTGAACAAGCGAGAAAAGTCATACAAGAAGCTGCCGTTCTCGAACACATGTCCAAGCAAATCAAAGGCACCTTCGAAGGCGACCTTAGATTGGCTGTAATCCCTACTATAGCATCTAGCCTTTTACCGCGCTTCTTGGTAGAGTTCAACCAAGCCTATCCCAAAATAAATTTGTTTGTCGAGGAAATGAAAACCGCGGATATGATTGAGGCTTTGCGCAAAGACCGTATTGATGTAGGTATTGCAGCTACACCCCTACAGGAGCGTGGAATCGTGGAGAAACCACTTTACCACGAGCCTTTTGTTGCTTTTGTTCCGAGCTACCACAAATTTGCCAAGGATAGATTCTTATTAGCCTCAGAAATCAACCCAGATGAATTGCTATTATTACATGAAGGGCATTGCTTCAGAAATAGTGTGCTATCGTTGTGCAATCCAAAAAACCTGAATGGAGACGGAATTCACATGGAAAGTGGACACTTCGATACCTTGGTGAAGTTGGCCGATAAGGGCTTGGGAATGACCCTACTGCCTTATCTAACTGGAATAGACCTCAATGAGCGATACAAAGGATCTATTAAACCAATCGCTGAGCCTACGCCAACAAGACAAGTAAGTCTAATTCACTCGCGCACCCAGCTTAAACTTGAGTGGATTGAAGCTTTGGAAAAGGTGATTCTGAAAAGGTTACCCAAAAAAGTATTAGAAGTTCCAGAGCGAGTGGTTAGCCCATTGTAACAAGCACCATACCTAGTGCGACAAGGATACATACAGAAATTACATTGAGCATTATACCTCTTGCCATCATGTAACTCACTGTTAATTTTCCGGTGGAAAAAATGATTGCATTTGGCGGAGTAGCCATCGGAAGCATAAATGCACAGCTAGCGCCCAAAACCAATGGCACACTTAAAATTTCCATAGTCCATCCGAAAGTCATCGATAAACTGAGCACCAATGGCATTAAAGCGCTCACCAATGCCATATTACTGAGTAGTTCTGTTGCAAAGACCCCAAGGAGTGCCATAATAAGCACCCAGAAAAGAATAGGTGTGTTTTCAAATGACTTCATACCGACTTCCAAGGCCTCAAACCAATAACTCTGCTGCAATGTCCCAGCCAAGGCCAAGCCACCACCGAATAAGACTAATATGCCCCACGGAAGTTTTGAGGTACTCTCCCACTCTAGAAGGCTTTTGCCTGAATCTCCCTTTAGGCTGAAAAGCAATACAGCGGCAAGCAGTGAGATACCCGTATCAGACCAATGAATGTGTTCACTAATTACGCCTAAGTAAGGGCGAACTATCCATAATAAAGCGGTTGAAGTGAATATGATGGCAACCTTTTTCTGTGCGTTATCCATACTTCCTAGGCGGTTCCATTCATCTTCTAGGTATAGTTCTGTCTCCTTTTTTTCCTTATCCTTAAGAGATATCGCCTTTAGGCTGCGAGATAGAATGGTGTATGCAGCTAGGCCAATAGTTGCGGCAGCTGCAAGGCCAATAGGTAACCATTCAACAAAGCCAATCTGGCGGTCTAAATGTTCACTTAAAAATCCCGCAAAAATCATATTAGGGGGTGTCCCTATAATGGTCGCCATGCCCCCGATATTGGCCGCCCACGCGATACTCAAGAGCAACGGACGTTCCATTTTAATAGCGGAAGTCTCCGGAAGTACTGCCAATACACTTGTGGCAATAGGAAGCATCATGATTGAAGTTGCGGTATTACTGATCCACATCGACATAAATGCAGTACTGAGCATAAACCCAGCGAGGAGCCCTCTAGTACCGGTGCCTGTTCGACGTAAAATCAATAGCGCAATACGATAATGTAGATTCGTTTCCTCCAATGCTCTGGCGATAATGAAACCCCCAAAGAATAGATAGACGAGAGGGTGCGCGTAATAAGCAGACATACTTTTCGCCTCCATCAACCCAAAAAGTGGAAAAAGAAGCAAAGGCAAAAGGGCTGTCACAGCCAGATGAACAGTCTCTGATATCCACCAAATAAGCATCCACGCGGTGATTCCTAATAAAATAAATTGCGATTCAAACCCACCAAAGAAGGCAATAATAAAAGCCGCGAGTGGTCCCATTAGGCGCATTAAGGATGTATTTTTGTTTCTCATTGAGTGCGTATGAAATTGGTTTTTGCAACCCACAATGCGGGTAAGTTACGGGAGGTAAAGGAATTAATAGGACACAAATATGAAGTTATTGGTCTAAGTGAACTAGATGATATAGATGATATTCCGGAAAATGAACTGACTCTTCAGGGTAATGCTTTAGTAAAGGCAAGAAATGTATGGAACAAATACGGACTGGCATGTTTCTCAGACGATACCGGTTTAGAAATCGATGCATTAAACGGTGCTCCTGGAGTTTTCAGTGCCCGTTATGCAGGATTCACAAAAGACTCAGAACAAAATATGGCCAAAGTGCTCTATGAGCTAGAGAAAAAAGAGGACCGCTCAGCTCAATTCCGTACCGCCGTTGCACTCATCATTGATGGTAAAGAATACTTATTCGAAGGTATTGTACGCGGAAAAATTGCTAGAGAAAAAACAGGCAAGCAAGGTTTCGGGTACGACCCAATCTTTATCCCTGAGGGCCACAAAGAGAGTTTTGCTGAGATGGGTAATGCCAAGAAGAACAGTCTGAGCCACCGTGGACGAGCCATTAGGAAGCTCATCGAGTTTTTGGTTTAGTCTTCTTCCATTTTCTCTGGATTCGAGAAGAAACTGAAATTCACATGGCCGTACCTCCGGTGTTCTGTAAACCCTAGTAGGTGACTTAAATCTGTTTGGTCGCTGTGCTCGATGATGGCTTCACCGCCTTCTGCTAATAACTTATGGTCAATAATACCTTTTGCTAAATCTTCGTAGTATTCCCATTCATAAGGCGGATCTGCAAAGACAATATCGTATTGTGTAGCATTTCTTCGGATATATTGCAAGGCGTCGCATTTTACCGTCTGTATGGAAGCCCCGAGTTCTTCATTCGTTTTAGAAATGAATCGGACACAATCGCGGTGAATGTCAACGGCCACTATTTCTTCCGTACCACGCGAAGCAAACTCGCAGGAAATATTACCCGTACCAGAAAATAAATCTAGTACTCGAAGGTCTTCGAAGTAATAGCGATTATTCAGAATATTAAAAAGGCTCTCCTTTCCAAAATCAGTTGTTGGACGTATTGGAAGGTTCTTTGGAGCGGTGATACGCTTTCCACGCCATTTTCCGCTAACTATTCTCATAATCGTAATAGAGGGCCATAAGATTCTATATCCACCTTATTCAATGCTGAACTAAGCTTCACATACTTATTAGCTTTAATTGATTTCACTGCTTTAAAATAGGGCTTCACAAATGCTATTGCCTTTTGGTGATTTAGGCCGCAGACCTCTACCAGTAGTGTTTCACGATCCCAACCAAGCTGTTCAGAAATATTGCCAAGATGGTATAAAAGTTCTTCATTTGAGGAAGTCGGAAGTGTATTCACAAGCTGATACCCCTTGGTATCAGCTGCAAAATAAGTAGCTGTTGTCGATTCGAGATTTACCCACAACCTCGGCGAAGAAGCCTTCGGAAGACGCTCCATCTGAATAAGCCAGTTGTGCTTCAGTTCCTTTGAAGCCTTGTGTGTCAAAGCATATACTTCAACTGCCAAAGATTCTGAAAAAAAAACTCGATCTGCCTCGCTACCGAGCAATACTTTGGTCCACTTTTTATCCTTGGTCCCTAGGGCTTTGGGTAAAAGAACCGATTGACCAAATTCTTGAGCCTTAATAACCGTTCCTGGTTGCTCAGAAAAAGAAGCCAACAGCTCCTTGAATGGATCTTCTTCTAATTCTCCAGCAGGCACGAAACCAATCATATATAACTGTTTTGATTTGGTGTTTTTAACCAAAAAAGAAAGTCCATCCTGCTGACGCAGGATGGACAATGTACAGTTTTCCGCTTTCGCTGATTCGAAAGCTGGATCAATATTATTCTGTCTTACAGCGTGTGTTCTCGTAATTACCACTTATGGTTGGTTCTGTTAGCGACCCAATCGTCCAAGAGCTGTTTTCAACTTTCTTGTACGCTTGAGGGTATTCTTCTGCAATATCAGCAAAAATAACTTTGTAAGGAGCGTTAACTTCGAATGTAGCTACATCCACACCATTCTTGTTGATTTCAGAAGCGTCCATAGTAAATGTAGAATCTGTACCGGAAATATTTCTCAAGGTCTCTGCTATAAATCCTTCACCAAACAACTGCGTGCTCACCTGCTCTTGTCCAAGAACACGGATAATCACAGAATCCTTGTTCATATCCTTTTGGTAGATTTTGTCGTAGTACATGAACGAAGTATCCTTACGCTCGATGATGCTAATGAAACCAGTGTCTACAAATCCAACAAGTTCGTCAATCGATGCACAGTAAATACCAAACTCACTCTTGTAGGCGAGTTGTGCTTCACGAATGCCCTCTAACTGTTCTGTTACCTCACACAATCTCGTATTTTCAATGCGCTGAAAGTTGATCGGTTGCATAATACTTTGGTAGATTCGTACAGTCAGTAATACTGACATTACGATTAGAACTGCTTTAATTCCGAGTTGTACCTTTGAATTCATTGTTATCGTTCAGGATTAATCGCCTCAAAACTACAATATTTTTTCATTGCTTACACCGTCAAGTACATACGCAGATTTAAGGGATTTCTTCCCCTTCGAACCTACTGTCGATCAAGATGTTTTGCTTAAAAAACTTGCGCTGTATCTCAGTGTAAAACGCATACATCCGGAGGTTCTCATTGTCAAAGGTTATGCGGGTACTGGAAAAACTACAGTCTTGCGATCTATGGTCGCTGCACACAAGAAGCATCAGCGCAAAATCTTATTGATGGCACCTACGGGTCGTGCCGCAAAGGTGATGAGTGGTGCTGCTGGAAAGAATGCTTTCACTATACACCGCAGCCTTTACCGTCCAGATGTAAATAATGGCGGTATAGCAAATTTTATTCTCTCGAATAATCCTCACAAGAACACCACCTTTGTGGTAGACGAAGCGGGCCTTGTTGCTACGAATAATGATAGCACAGTTGGAGGTAACTCCCTGCTTGAAGATTTACTCACATACGTTTTTTCAGACCCATCAAACGGACTTATGCTCTTAGGGGATCCTGCTCAACTCCCACCCGTTGGCCAGCCTCAGAGCCCTGCACTCACCGCTGATTGGTTCATTGAGGCGGGGATTAATGCCACGGAACACACACTTAGAATGGTTGTGCGCCAAGCTTTAGACAGTCACATTCTAAAAAATGCAACGCAACTCAGAAAGCTGATTGAATCCGACTCCTCGGAACCACCAAAACTCATTCCCGGGAAAGATTTTATCCAAGTTGAAGACGTCTACCACCTACAGGAGATTTTTGAACGACTCTACGCTTCAAATAGCGAGAGCAATACCATGGTTGTTCGCAGCAATAAAAAAGCCAACAACTACAACCAAGGCATACGTGGCAGGATTAAGTTTCACGAGGATCAGATTAGCGCCGGTGATCAATTTATGGTGGTGAGAAACAACTATTTTTGGTTATCCGAAACTTCCAAAATGGGCTTTATCGCCAATGGAGAAATTGGCGAAGTTCGCTCTATCAGAAACCTACACGAACGCTATGGATTAAGCTTCTGCGAGGCTACTGTAGTTTTTATTGACTACCCTACGGAAGATGCTATCGATGTCATCCTGAATATAAGTACGCTGAGTTCGGAAGGTCCCGCCCTTAGCAACGCTCAAAGCAACTCTTTGTACGAGCAAATGGTTGCAAAGTTTTCTCACCTCAGCTCAAAGAAGAAGATGTACGAAGCCATAAAGAACGACCCGTACCACAATGCTCTTCAGGTAAAGTTTAGCTACGTTATCCCCTGCCATAAAAGCCAAGGTGGTCAATGGAAACAGGTGATTATAGAGCATCCATATTTACCCAATGGCCCTTCACCAATGTACTATAAATGGCTATACACAGCCTTGACCCGGGCTACACAAAAAGCCTATTTACTTGGGTTTCCTTCGGATTGGTTTGACGTATCTTAGCGGCCATATCACAGCACTATGAAATACATAATAAGTCGAATGATTTTAGGTCTAATCGGGTGGGAAGTTGTGGCTCCTGAGGAGATTAAAAAGAAAGCCAGGAATACTGTCACGATTGCTGCTCCGCATACATCAAACTTTGATACTTTTCTAGCATTAGGCACATTTTGGCAAATGCGCCTGCCGATGAAATTCCTCATCAAAGACTTCTACACCAAATGGTACTTCTTTGGATTGTTCACTTGGTTGGGAGCTATTGGCGTGAACAGAGAACAGCGATCCAATCTAGTAGCTACCAGTGCAAAACTGTTGATAGAGAACGATATCAATCTGATTGTTAGCCCGGAAGGCACTCGCAGCTACACCGAAAAATGGAAAAGCGGGTTTTACTACATAGCGCAAGAAGCAGGGGTAGATATTAGCTTAGGCTTCGTAGATTACAAAAATAAAAGAGCTGGGATTACCAAAGTCATTTCACCCACTACACTCGAAGATACTAAAGCGGAATTGACCAGCTTTTATAATGATATCCAGGGTAAGTACCCTGAAAAGTTTAATCCAAACATGAAGTAGTGGCTCGAAGAGCATTAAATTTTCCTCAGGCTTTAACAGCGCTCATCCAACTTAAAATAGAAGATGGACAGGAGCTAATATTTGATGTGGTCCGGAAAAAATGGTTGGTGTGCACACCAGAGGAATGGGTACGACAGCATGCTGTTCAATATCTAGTCGCCTTGGGATACAGTATTCACCACATTCAGATTGAAAGTGGGTTGAAAACAGGGTTTAATACAAAGCGTAGTGATATCATCGCCAATAGCAATGGCAAACCAGAAGTGCTCGTCGAATGCAAAGCACCTGAAGTTGCATTGAGCCAAAAAACTTTCAATCAGGCATTCAACTATAATTATACCATTGGGGCACCGCTCATCTGGCTAACCAATGGTCTTCAAAATCTCTATTGGGATTGTAAAGAGAGTAAACAACTCGAGCAGTTGCCTGCTTAGATTTTAAGTTTAACGAAGTCTATCAAGCGAGCGCACTTTAGCCTCATCTTTCTGTATACCTTTTGAAGCCATAAATGCTAGCACGATATTGATAAACGGCACAACAACGCCCCACGAGGCTGTTGCACCTTCATCTTGAATGATCCAAATCAGTGCTCCTAAGACAACAAGACTCGTTAACATACCTAAACGTACGATGAGCAATTGCAGGTTGCGGTTATTGTACAATAGAATAGAACCAGATAACAATGCCATGGAGCCGCCAAAGCCGCTAAAAGTTGATGCATTAGCAGTAGCAGCAAAGGTTACACCATCAAGATCGTACATAGGCAAAACAAAAACTGCCAAAGCGCTAAGGATGGCACTTGCGAATAAATAAAGCGTCTGTATACGTTGAATCATAGGTTTAAAATTTTAACAAATTTGAAAAAAAATCCGCTTTACCCCACGCAATATTGCGAAACTCACTATTATTGTATAACAATGTTCGAAAGAAACCCGCTTATCGGTCTCTTTTACAATTATTCCCACACACATGTTGACTGAAAAAGATTTGCAATCGCGCAAATTGCCTGAATTAAAAGAATTGGGCATTAAACTAGAGATACCAAAAGCCAAAACAATGAAAAAAGGTGAGTTGGTTGATGCTATTAAGGCGAAGCTTAATATTAATATAGAAGATCCTAAACCAAAAAGGGAGGATCAAGATAGCAAAGCCAAAAGTTCATCAAATAAAGAGGTTGCTCCCGAGAGTGGCAAACCTAAAGAAGGTCGTAAAGAGCGCTATCAAGGCGACCATCAGCAACGTAAGGGAAATAAAAATGACCGCAACCGCAATAATCACAATAATCATAGTAACAATCGTCGTAGACCAAAAGAATTCCATTTTGAAGGCATTATTGCCAATGAAGGGGTTCTAGAGATAATGCCGGATGGCTACGGATTCTTGAGAAGTTCAGATTACAACTATTTGAATTCTCCCGATGATATTTACGTGAGCCAAAATCAGGTACGTAGTATGGGCCTGAAAACAGGTGATACCGTAAGTGGTGAGGTACGACCTCCTCGTGAAGGTGAAAAATACTTCCCGTTAGTAAAGGTTAATAGCATTAATGGCCGCAGCCCCGAATTCGTAAGAGATCGTGTGGCTTTCGAGCACTTAACACCTCTGTTCCCGAACGAGAAATTTGATATCACTTCGCGTCAATCGTCGACCTCGACGAGAATTATTGACCTCTTCTCTCCAATTGGGAAAGGACAACGCGGTCTGCTCGTAGCACAGCCTAAGACTGGTAAGACAACCTTGATGAAAGAGGTGGCAAATGCTATAGCGGCGAATCACCCCGAGGCCTATATGATTGTTTTGCTGATTGATGAACGTCCAGAAGAGGTGACTGATATGTCGCGCAGCGTAAATGCAGAGGTTGTCGCCTCAACGTTTGATGAACCAGCAGACCGACATGTTAAGGTAGCGAACATTGTCTTAGAAAAAGCAAAGCGTATGACTGAATGTGGACACGATGTAATTATCATGCTCGATTCTATCACGCGCCTTGCGCGCGCATACAACACGGTAAGCCCTGCTTCAGGGAAGATTCTCTCCGGTGGTGTAGATGCCAATGCACTTCAAAAGCCGAAGCGCTTCTTCGGTGCTGCACGTAATATCGAAGGCGGCGGCTCATTAACCATTCTTGCTACAGCATTAATTGATACAGGTTCAAAAATGGACGAAGTTATCTTTGAAGAATTCAAAGGGACAGGTAATATGGAAATGCAATTAGATCGCCGTATTGCGAACCGTCGCATCTGGCCAGCCATCAACCTCATCGAAAGTGGTACCCGCAAAGAAGATCTTCTTTTGGCACCAGATGTACTGCAACGTATGTGGATTATGAGAAAATATTTAGCAGATATGACCCCTATAGAGGCTATGGAGTTCCTGAACGACCGTATGCGTCAGACCAAGGATAATGCTGAATTCTTGATCTCAATGAACGGCTAACAAGAGTCGACTTTCATTAGTTATAAACCGGCGCCCGATGAGCGCCGGTTTTTTATACCTCATTGGCAAATTGCCTTGCGTAAAGATTGAAGTAAGCACCTTCTTTGGACAGAAGTTGAGTGTGGTTGCCCATTTCAATGACTTTACCCTTGTCTAATACAATTATACGATCCGCGTGCCTTATGGTAGACAGTCTATGGGCGATGATAACAGAAGTTCGATTCTTAGTTAGTACAATGAGTGCGCGTTGGATGAGTTCTTCTGTATGAGAATCAATACTCGAGGTAGCCTCATCGAGAATAAGCACTTTTGGATTTGCCACATACGCTCTTAAAAACGCGAGGAGCTGACGTTGGCCCGCAGAAAGAACGCCTCCTCGTTCTTGAACATTGTAGTCCAAACCGTCCGGGAGCTCTTTAATAAATTCAGATATACCTATGGCTTCGGCCGCTTGCAACAACACGTCGTCCGAAATACGCTCATCGCCTAGAACAATGTTTGCACGGACTGTATCCGAGAACAAGAAAACATCTTGAAGAACCAAGGCAAGCTGCTCACGAAGGGTATGAACATCAATATCCTTGAGCTCTATACCATCAATAGTGATCGAGCCATCGGTATATGGATAGAATCCCATAAGCGCCGAAATGATGGTGCTCTTTCCAGCTCCTGTGGCACCCACGATGGCGACAGTTTCTCCTTTATTAACCTTGAAGCTCACATCCTTGAGGATAGGCTCATCGGGGTTATAGCTAAAATGAACGTTTTCAAAACTGATTTCTCCTTGTAAATCCTCTATTTGATAAAATCCGTTGGGCTCGATTTCATTGTTACCGTCGAGCAGTTTAAGAACGCGTTCCGAGGCAACCATACCCATCTGCAAGGTGTTGAACCTATCCGCCAATTGACGAAGCGGCCTAAATAGCATGCCAATGAAAATGATGATTGCCGTGAGCTCACCTATTGTTACACTGCCACCTATTGCTGCATTCATCCCGCCGTACCATACTGCCAAACCAATGGAGATGGCACTGAGGACTTCTATAATTGGGAAGAACAGTGCGTAGTAAAAAATACTTTCAATGTTTGCCTTGCGGTGACGGTCGTTGATTTCCTCAAACTTATCCATCTCGTGATTTTCTCGTCCGAAGGCTTGAACAATGGACATACCGCTTAAATGCTCTTGAACGAACGTATTGAGATTACTTACCTCATTTCGCACTTTTTGAAACGCTCCCTTAATCCCACGCTGAAACCAACGAGTAGCCAAAAAAAGTACTGGAATAACACTTAAACTCACAAGAACCAGGACAGGATTGAAAAAAAAGAACATCGCACCGAGCATCACTAAGATGCGGAACAGATCACCGAAGATCACCAAAATTCCTTGCGAAAAAATTTGTGATATCGTTTCAATATCAGAGATTACTCGAGTAACGAGTTGACCAATAGGTGTGCGGTCGTAAAATCCTAAACGAAAGGTCTGAAGCTTCTCGTAGAGCTCTATACGGATGTCTTTAATAATACTTTGTCCGAGCCAATTGGCGGCGTACATAAAACCGAATTGGCCCAGGGCTTCAATAACAAGCAAGGATACTAATAAGAGCATTAGGCGTATGAGCTCTGGCGCATCGTTCGTCAAGATTGCATCGTCAATAACGCTGCGAATCAGGATGGGGCGAGCTGTCCCTAAACCGCCCAAGGCGATTGTCAGGAAAACAGCGAAAACAAAAAGCACTCTATAGGGTCTGGCATAGGCCATCACCTTTAGAAAGAGCTTAAAGTCAAATGCTTTACCGCCTATCTGAGACATATTAAAGGTTATTATAAGTTACCTTAGATAGATATAAGCCGTGAGCAGGAGCACTAGTTCCCATCACACCACGATTTTTTTGTTGCAATCTACTCTGGAAGTCTTGCACTGTCCATTTACCGCGTCCAACTTCGTAGAGTGAACCTACAATGGCGCGCACCATGTTCCGTAAAAAACGGTCGGCTGTGATATGAAAGACCCAAATATCATCGTGTTTTACCCATTTAGCCTCCGTAATGTCGCAGAGGGTAGTTTTATTGTCGGAACCGCACTTGCAAAAGCTTGCAAAGTCTTCTTCCTTGAGCAATAGCGATGCAGCCGCATTCATCTGAGAAACATCGGGTTTATTATCTATCATCCAAGCGAAATTTTGATGAAATGGCGAACCGTTATCGCACATATAGTACTCGTAACTACGGGATACTGCATCAAAGCGAGCATGCCAATCATCGGCAACTTCTCGGGCTTCAAAAACACGAATTGCCGGAGCTAAAAACCTGTTTAAACGATGAACAAGATGATCCATATCCTTCACACTAGTGGCCAATTCTGGTTCCCAATCAAAGTGCACATACATCTCCTTGGCATGAACCCCAGTATCCGTACGACCAGAACCCATAGAGGAAATCGCTTGATTTAAGAGCTTCGAAAGCGCATCGTTGAGATCGCCCTGAGCCGTGCGGTCACGAGGCTGTATCTGCCAACCGCAAAATGGGGCGCCGTCAAAGGCCAATCTTAGAACTGTTCTCATTACTTTTGGAGCTCGTTTAGACTCCAAAGGTACGCTTGTGCAGGAAAAAAGGACAAAAATCTTATTGCTCTCTGACAATCACAGTCATATGGACAATCATGTAATTAAATTTTGTCAGCAGGTAGATATGATTTGGCATGCAGGAGACATAGGTTCCCACGAAAGCATAGATGCACTGGAAGCCACAGGAAAACCGATAGTTGCGGTATATGGAAACATTGATGACCACACTATGCGTTCCCGATATCCAAAGCATCAAAAGTTCTTCCTAAACGGTATGAAGGTATGGATGACTCATATTGGAGGTTATCCACCGAAATACAATATGCGCTCAAGGGACACCATTCGCAAGGAAAAACCTGATATATTCATCTGCGGCCACAGTCATATACTCAAGGTGGTAAATGATCCAAAAATAGATTGTCTTCACATGAACCCTGGCGCTTTTGGTCACCACGGATTTCACCAAGTTCGTACCATGCTACGCTTCGATATTGTTCAAAACCACCTCAATATCCGTGGAAAAGTGGAGAACCTCGAGGTAATAGAATTAGGAAAACGCGGGCAACTGCGCTAATTTTGTGCTTTAACGAAGAAATACATGTCTACTTCCTTACATGCCATCACCCCTATAGATGGTCGCTATGCTTCAAAAACTTCAGAGTTAACCCACTATTTCTCAGAGTTTGCACTAATCAAATACCGCGTTCACGTGGAAATCGAATACTTTATCGCGCTTTGTGAAACCGGTGTAGAGCAGCTATCGGATGTGGATTCTGGTTTATTCGAATCACTTCGAGACATTTACCGCAACTTCCAAACGGAGGATGCACAGAAAATCAAGGACATCGAAAAGCTGACCAACCACGATGTCAAAGCCGTGGAATACTTCATTAAAGATGAATTCGAAAGGTTAGGTTTGAACCAATTCCAAGAATTCATTCACTTCGGACTGACATCACAAGACATTAATAATACCGCAGTGCCTTTAAGCATAAAGGACGCATTAAACGAACTCATATATCCACAGATCGAAGGGCTTATTGAGTCTATTGACGCAAGTGCTGCAGCTTGGGCTCACATTCCTCTTTTAGCGCGTACTCACGGCCAACCGGCTTCACCCACTACCCTTGGTAAGGAGTTCAAAGTATTTACCGCCCGACTGGGGGTACAGTTGGAACAACTCAAAGGTGTTCCGCACAGCGCTAAATTCGGAGGTGCCACAGGGAATTTTAATGCGCATACTGTGGCTTATCCCGGGGTAGATTGGCATGCTTGGGGCGATGACTTCGTTGGTAACTATTTGGGTCTATCCCGTAGCTACCCAACTACACAGATTGAGCATTACGACAATTTAGCTGCTCAGTTTGATGCCATAAAGCGCATCAACAATATATTTATCGATTTGTGCCGCGACGTTTGGACGTACGTGAGTATGGATTACTTCAAGCAAAAAATTAAAAAAGGTGAAGTGGGATCGTCAGCGATGCCTCACAAAGTGAATCCTATTGATTTTGAAAATGCGGAGGGCAACCTTGGCTTGGCCAATGCCCTATTGGAGCATCTTGCTGCGAAACTGCCTATTTCTCGCTTGCAACGCGACCTTACAGATTCAACTGTGTTACGTAACCTTGGTGTGCCTTACGGACATTTATTGATTGCCATCGCAAGCATAAACAAAGGGTTAGGCAAACTACTTATAAACGAAGCGAAGATTGCGGCAGATTTGGAATCCAACTGGGTAGTTGTTGCAGAGGCTATCCAAAATATCCTTCGTCGCGAAGGCTATCCTAAGCCGTACGAAGCATTAAAGGAATTGACCCGCACAAACAGTACTATCACAGCTGAAAGCATCTCAGTATTTATTGATACCTTAGAAGTAGACGATACCATTAAAGCCCAGCTCAAGGCCATTACACCTAGCAACTACATCGGTCAGTTGCGCTCTTAATCTATGAAAAAAAAGATATTTCTAGCAATAGCAGTTGTCCTTCTGGCGGCCGTTTCTTTTGGACTTTACGAATACTTTCGAGCGCCGCAAACAGCACTAGAGCGTGAGGTAAGGATTACTCTAGACTCACAACAGCTAGAGATGGCTGTGGATATGGAAAACTTGATAACAGGGGACGTTGCTCAGATTTCAGGCGAGATCATCGCTGGAGAAAGTCAGAGTGTTGAACTGATTGGAGGCGTTATTATCACCCGTAGTATCAAAGACCAAGCGCATTGGCCAAAGGTGGGTTCCGCCACTTTCAAAGCAAAGTTCGACGGGGTCGAGGAAGATGAATTCTTCGGGGAACTTCTATACCGCTTTAGTGGGGGATTTCTTGTAAAAAGTCTGCAGTCGGAGTATCTGAATCAACCCAATAGCGAAGAATAGTGACAGTGCAAGTGCACTGTTTCTTAAATCACCCGTCAACCATTCTAAGATTCCGATAGAGAACATCCCTACGGTAGTGGCTAACTTTTCCATCACATCGTAAAAGCTGAAATAGGTGCTGAGGTCTTCTGTCTTCGGGAGCATCTTACTGTAGGTACTTCTAGAAAGACTTTGCAAAGCACCCATAACGAAGCCAAGCCCCATCCCTACCGCGTAAAATTGGTACGCCGTTTGAACGAAATACGAACTGAAACATATAACCATCCAAATGGCCACGCCAATACTGATGGCGAATGTATTTGAAGTCCGATCGCTTAGACGCGCAAATACGGCTGCCCCAGCAATAGCCACAAACTGGATTATAAGAATGGTTATTATCAATTGGCTGCTTTCCAATCCTAACACTTTCGAGCCGAATACTGCAGCAAGTAGAATAATGGTCTGCATTCCAGTAGAATACCAGAAAAAACCACTAAGGAATCTGCGCAATGCAGGCAGTGCTCTTAACTCTTTAAGCACTACTAAAAGATCTTTCCAAGAAGACCAAAACAGCTTAGATTCAAAGTAGACCTTCACTTCGTCTTTTGGCAATCGACCAACAGCGGGTAAGCCAAAGCCCAACCACCAAATACCGGTGATTACGAAAGATATACGTATTGCTATACCGGCATCCGATAGTCCAAAAGTCTCCGGTATTTGAATCAATAACAGACAGAAAATCAAAAGAAGGCCACTTCCCAAATAGCCCAATGAATAGCCTCTCGCCGACAATCGGTCTTGAATCTTTTTGGGCGCAATAATAGGTAGGTAAGAATTGTAAAAGACAAAAGACCCTGTAAATCCTAGACTTGCACAAAAAGCCAGCACTAATCCAAGACCTGGATTGCTAGAAGTGAAGAAATACATCAACATCGTACTCAATCCACCAATTACCATGAAAGTATTCATAAATGCCTTACGGCGGCCCGTTTTATCCGCCATCGCACCTAGATATGGGCTTAGAACACTGATGGTTAAAAAAGATGCGGCGATCACATAATTATATATTACCGTGTTCTCCCATTCAAAACCTAAGAATAGTACCCGAGCGTCATTTTCCTTGGTAACAGCCTCATAATAAATAGGAAGCAGAACTGTACTTATAACCAACGAGTAGACAGAATTGGCCCAATCGTACATGGCCCAGCTCCGTTGAATATTGTTAAATTTCATACTCGATGAAAATACAAAAGGTTGAGGCACAATAATTGATTACCTTGGACAAATAACTTTCAAGACAAAATGAAAAAGTTTCTTCTCGCATTGTTCGTTTTAGGAACTGGCTTCACAGCTAAGTCTCAGGACATGCTTATTTACAAGGACAAAACTATTGATGAAGTGACCATCATTGAGGTAACCCCCGACTTTATCAAATACCGTGAATTTGGTTCCCCAGTGAACTCTGTCATCTTCACCATTGAAAAAGACTACTTACAAAAAGTGGTATTTGAAAGCGGGCGAGTTATGGATTTTAGCCAGCAAATGATTGACGATGCCCGTGTGTATGCTGGGCAACGTGACAGAGCACTAAAGATTGATGTTGCAGGATTTAGTGCTAACTACACCTTTGTGACTTACGAACAAGCGGTTACCCCCTCTACTTCTTGGGAAGCAGGGTTCATTTTCATTGGTGCCGGTTTCGAAAATCAAAACGGCTGGAATGATGCTGAAAACGCGATGGGCGGTGCCATAAATATGGGCTACAAATTCAAGCGCAGCCCAAACTTTTATATGCAGCGCATGCGCTTCGGTCACATTATGAGAGGTACGTACGTAAAACCTAACTTATTCGTAACGACCTACAACTATGATAAAATAGATTACAACCACCCACCAGATCCAGTCACATTTACGTACCCTTCTACCCGCGAAACAGCAGTAGCAGGTTCTTTACAAATGGACTTCGGTAACCAATTAGTATTTGCTAACCAATTCGTTTTGGACTATGCTGCCGGTATTGGTTACGGATTCACCACTAAAGATTCTTGGAACCCCTCAAACTACGGATTCTTAGGCGGTGCAGGCCCTCAGATGGGTTCTCCTTTTACCTTTAGCTTTACGCTTCGTGTTGGTTACCTGATAAACGGAAAATAACGTTTAGCTCTTCATAGAGCATAAAAAAAGCCCGGCGCTCATTGCGCTGGGCTTTTAAAGTATATAATTCATTTTGAATTAAGCGTTCTGTGCTTTTATCAAGTTCAAAGCTGAACCTGCCTTAAACCACTCTATCTGCTGTGCATTATAAGTGTGGTTCAACTTGATAGTATCTGCAGAACCGTCAACGTGAACAACCTCAAGCGTCAACTGCTTGCCCGGAGCAAACTCAGTGAGATTCGTAAAGTTGAAAGTGTCGTCGACGTGAATCAAATCGTAATCTGCTTCGTTATCGAAAGTCAGACCCAACATACCTTGCTTCTTCAGGTTCGTTTCATGGATACGAGCAAACGACTTCACGATCACCGCGCGAACACCCAGGTGACGCGGTTCCATTGCTGCGTGCTCGCGAGAAGAACCCTCACCGTAGTTGTGATCTCCCACAACGATTGTTGGAACATTAGCTGCTTTGTACGCGCGAGCTACGTTTGGCACCTCGTCTATAGAACCGTCCAATTGATTAGTTACAGCGTTGGTCTCTTTGGTGTAAGCGTTCACTGCACCAATCAAACAGTTGTTTGAGATGTTATCAAGGTGACCGCGGTAGCGCAACCATGGACCTGCCATAGAGATGTGGTCCGTGGTACACTTACCGAAGGCCTTGATCAAAAGTTTAGCACCTTCGATGTTGTCACCATCCCAAGGAGCAAATGGGCTCAAAAGCTGCAGACGCTGTGAATCTGGGCTCACAACTACTTCTACACCTGAACCGTCAGCGGCAGGCGCTTGGTAACCATTGTCTTCAACATCAAAGCCAGCAGACGGTAGTTCGTGACCGGTTGGCTCTGACAACTTCACTTCTTCACCATTTGTATTAGTCAACGTGTCAGTAACCGGGTTAAAATCTAATTTACCAGAGATTGCAATTGCTGCAACCATTTCCGGTGAGGTAACGAAGGCGTGTGTATTCGGGTTACCGTCAGCACGCTTCGCAAAGTTTCTATTGAACGAGTGAACGATGGAGTTTTTCTCTTGCTTCTCAGCACCTTCTCGTGCCCACTGTCCAATACATGGACCACAAGCGTTGGTAAAGATTCTCGTTCCCTTTAGTTTGTTGAAGGTATCCATCAAACCATCACGCTCAGCTGTGTAGCGCACCTGTTCAGAACCGGGGTTAATACCCAAAATTGCCTTAGGAGCAATGGCTTTTTCTACAGCATCCGCAACTATAGAAGCTGCACGAGTTAAATCTTCGTACGAAGAGTTCGTGCATGAACCAATCAATGCCCACTCAATATCAGTTGGCCAATCGTTCGCTGCAGCCTTCTCCTTCATCTCCGCTATTGGAGTAGCAAGATCCGGAGTAAAGGGTCCGTTCAAATGGGGTGTCAATTCATCCAAGTTAATCTCAATCACTTGGTCGAAGTACTTCTCTGGATTCGCGTACACCTCAGCATCACCGGTCAAGTGCTCAGCTACTGCATCTGCAGCATCCACGACGTCTTTACGACCGGTAGCAGCCAAATAGCGACGCATACTGTCATCATAACCGAATGTTGATGTCGTTGCACCGATCTCAGCACCCATGTTACAAATCGTACCTTTACCCGTAGCACTCAAACTTTCTGCACCCTCACCGAAGTATTCGACGATACATCCAGTGCCGCCTTTCACTGTGAGGATACCTGCTACCTTCAGGATGACATCTTTAGGTGCCGTCCAACCATTCAAAAGACCGGTTAGTTTAACACCAATAAGTTTTGGGAATTTCAACTCCCAAGGCATACCCGCCATAACATCTACAGCATCTGCACCACCAACACCGATAGCGACCATACCGAGACCCCCTGCATTTACTGTATGAGAATCTGTACCGATCATCATACCACCTGGGAAGGCATAGTTCTCAAGAACTACCTGGTGGATAATACCAGCACCTGGCTTCCAAAAGCCTATACCGTATTTGTTACAAACTGAAGAAAGGAAGTTGAATACTTCGTTATTCTTGTTGATTCCGTCTTGCAAATCTTTGTCTGCACCTATTCTCGCTTGGATCAAGTGATCCGCGTGAGCAGTGGAAGGAACCGCTACTTTGTCTTTTCCTGCCTGCATGAACTGCAACAAAGCCATCTGCGCAGTTGCATCTTGCATCGCAACACGATCAGGAGTAAAGTCCACATAACTCGCACCACGCTGGTGCGCTTCTGTAGCTGCTCCTTCCCAAAGGTGAGCGTATAAAATTTTCTCAGAAAGTGTAAGTGGCTTACCCACTGCTTCACGAGCGGCAGCAATACGCTCTGGATAGCGCTCATACACTTTGCGAATCATGTCGATATCGAATGTCATATCAGAGTGGCTTTTCGCGTTAGTGGCACGAATTTACTACATAAATGGGCACATTCGGCATGAGTTTTAGATAATATATAATAGCTACAGGCTATAACTAAAATAATCTCAAAAATATAAACCTATAATTGATAAATAAATAAAATATATAAGTTTTAATTCTGAATTAATGAATTAATACTTTCACATTATGGTGCCAATTATCGCCTTCAACACGCAATACGTGGATGCCGGTACTCCACCCTAATGTACTTAAGTGGTGAGATGCCTTAGGATCAGCATTGTAGAGCTCTTTGCCCTGCATATCGAAGATGCATAAACCTATCGGCGAATCTGTGCTTACACTAATTCTATGCATATCCTGAGCAACACGAAGGTTACGCAATACTCGGTTCATCACGTCAAGAAGTTCAAAAGCAACGGTAAACGAAGTATCCTTCGCTGGATTAAAGCTCCAATCCTTAATGGTGAAGCTTTTCACACTATCGGCAACATCCATACGCAACCATCCAAAACATGCGCTATCGTCTTTCAAAATGCGCAATCCAAGGTAACCGTCTGTTACAGGACCTGCCCAGTTAGAATTTGGGTAGGCTACACCGTCTACCAAAAACGCCATATACCCTACCTTCAATGAGTTATTGATGCCAGAAAATCCGGCACTCGGGTTCAATAAAGTACCCGGAACCGCATTAGCGACATAGTTGAAACTATTCGCTGCAGTACCCAGTGCAAGGTTACCTTCAATGCTGTCGCCAGGACGAAGTAGAATAGATGTAACATTGCCCAACTGACCGCCATTAAGAACATGCTCGATGGTAAAGTCAACGATAGTATCACCGTCTATGTCCAATTCAAAAATGCCGTCAACAACCGTAGTGTCATCAATATCTGTGTACAACAATTGTGCTTGTGCAGAATTCGCACCCAATACTGCTGCTGCAGCGCCTAAGTAAGAGGAGATTTTCTTGGATTTATCCTTCATGACGCAAATATAGCTCAAAAGCGTCTGAGCTGCGGGGAAATAACAGTCTTTAATAAGGAAATGTCAACCTTATTATTGACGACGGAACTAAGCGCTTCAAGAGCCTGCTCAAGCTCGCTCGAAATCTCATTGGATTCGGCAGCCTGGAGTAAGGATTCAAAAGATAAATCGATGATTTCGATATACGGGTCTAATTCTAATACCAAAGCAGTCTTCTCAAATTCTTCAGACCAGTTCACCTTCTCCCGCCACCCAAGCGGTACATGCTCATTTCCTTTCATTCTTCGCTGACTTTGAAGTACTGCATCGAGATCTCGGTGCATGCGAATCACCACCTTTCGCCCCTTCGGTAACGGAGCTTGGCGCAAGAGTGGCTCGACAATCTTTATGGCTTTGCCGCGCTGTCCCTCCAACCACTCCGCATCCAGTTCCCATCGACGAACCCTCTCGTGTTCGTAGTATCCCTTGGCATTGTGCTCGTCTTCAGAGCGTACACCATCAGAAACTGCAGAAATACCACAGGCTTCAATCAATTGCATGGCTAAAGAAGTACCGCTACGTGGTGCACCAGTGACAATAAACAAAGGTTCCTTCTCTTCGACCTCTAACAATTTCATTTGTAACGCTTTCGCGGTGGCTGCTTCCTCCATCATGCCTAGTTTGCTAAAACAGAGCGCCGCTATACCTTGCAAGGCCGGTTGGTAGAACAGTAAATTTAAACTTTCCAATGCAGCATCGAGCGCATCATCCCATTCATTAAAGAGCACCAGCGTTCGTGCGCGCAGGTTCCAAATATCTACGCCTTGGTGATTATCGTTATCCAAAAGTTGGATCAATTCTTCCAAATTACCAGCCTTGAGCAACAGTTGGCCCCACAAGACCACAACACTCTCGTTCGAGGCACTGCTTAACCCATCGGGAAGTTTCACGCTACCCACGGCCTTTAAGGTAAGTAAGGCCTGATAGTACGACCAGATTAGATTGTCTGGTGCATCGGCCTTTTGCACAATCTTTTCTAAGGCCTCATATTTTCCACCATCGGCAAGCACTGAAGCAGCCAACTGCAGATATCGCTCTGGTACCTCATCACGGTCTATCAGTGGCTCTATGACTCGCCAAGCTTCTGACAAGCGCCTTTCAGCGCGAAGACTTCGCGCCAGGTAATAGCGATTCTCTTGCAACCTGCCTTCTTCACTAACCAATTGGTCCTCGTCCAAATAACCTAAATCAACTAAGGACTGAAGCAACTGCTCGTCGGCAGAAAAAGTCTCATCGATTACTCGATTTTTTTTCATTTCTATGGGTGGTAAGCGCTTGCCTATAAAAGGTACCGGCACATATCCTTCCATACCCTTTGGAGTTTTCAACCCATGAGCAGCGAGAATGATGGGGGCAATATCCAAAAGATTCAATCCTTTCCAGTTCAATTTGTCCGTGAATAGCGAGCCTTTGGCAGCGAATATCCCATGGAAGTTATGTTCCAATGCAGGCGCACCAGCATGATTTGGTAGATCGATACTCCTGTCCTTACCAGATGTAAAGCCGTGGTCGCTAATGAGAATGGCGGTTCCGTTGGGGTCCAATTGGTCCAGAAGTGTGCCTAAACACAGATCGTGAAAGCGGTAGGCGCTTTCAACAATGTGCTGGTAGCGGGCAAAGTCTTCATTGCTCACCCCTTCAAGCTGAGGCGGGGCATATTTCATCCCAAGATGCTTGTAATGATCCAGGGCATCGAAGTATACGCTCGCATGACCGCCAGGGCTATGATCCAGAGCAAATGTAGCTAGCAGCTGAACGTTCAGGGCATGCGTAGTAATCTTGAGCACACTGCGTACTATATCATCCGTGCTGTCCGATTCCATTTCAGGAAAGAACTGCGCTATGGCGGCCGCAGGAATTTCTTCAGGCTTCAATAAGAGCGAGGCCAATAGCTCGCGGTGCTCTTTTGGAGCGACACCATCTTTCAACCAGCGTAAATCTTCACTTACCGCGAGGTTGGAAACACGCATAGCCCCAAAGGCACTATTCTTTGCCGGATGCGATGGCCACCAAGCTACGCTCGAGGCTGGAATTCCTTGATTTTCGAGATACTCAAAATAGGTGGGCATCTGGATTGACGAGCCACGAACGGCACGAATGACTCCATCGTGCATCTCTGTAAACCCGTGAATACCGTGTGCCGACGGCCACGTAGATGTGGCTATCGAAGTCCAAAGCATCGGAGATATTGGTGGATCAAGAGTGGCTAAATTTGCATACACTCCAGTATGCAAAAGCTCCCCTAAAGCAGGCATCTTACCCTGTTGCAATAGCGGATAAATGCTCTTCCAATCGGCCGCATCCCATCCAATGAGTAGGCTGTCATATTGCGGGCGTTGAGGAAGCTTTGGCAAATCAATACCCTTGAGCGCAGCTACATTTCTGTACCCCCCTGCCAAAAAACCTAGTGTATGTTTCGGATTCACTGCCACAGCGTAAAAGTAATTGCTAAATTTGGCTTAAGCACCACCACCGTGAGACTAAAGAATTTCAAAGAAACCACTTCCCTAGCTTGGTCAGCCATCAAAGCTTCCCCTTTAAGGACTATTTTGACGTCGCTCATCATTTCCTTTGGTATCATGGCGCTCGTAGGCATATTAAGTGCAACAGATGCACTGAAACAAAGCTTGGAAAACAACTTCACCTCACTGGGCGCGAACACCTTGACCATAAGAAATTCGCAAGGAGGATTCTTTGTAGGGAATGCCGACTACCGACAAAATCCTAAGATAACATACCGCGAGGCACTAAGATTCAAGGAGCGCATGGACTATCCTGAGGCAAAAACATCGCTCACTTATATTGCCTCAGGAACGGCGAAACTCTCCTTCCAAAATACTAGTACAAATCCAAACACACTCATCACGGCAACGGATGAGAATTACATGTACACCGGAGGGTTCGATTTGGCCGAAGGCAGAAATTTCACCCTGGATGATGTTTATTCGGGTCGTAACTACACCATATTAGGCAGTGAGACGAAAAAGGATTTATTCGGGGATAACCGAGCAGCTGGAAATACCATTCGCATTCAAGGAAAACAATATTTGGTGATAGGTGCCCTCGCGGAAAAAGGCTCCTCAGGTCTGTTCTCTGGTGACCGCGGTGCTTGGGTAACTTTAAATTATGCACGTGCAAATTTTGCAGGCGGCTCGCCCAACTATACGTTGAGTGTCACTGCACCAAGTGCGGTAACGCTTGATGCAGTGCAAGGTCAGTGTATGGCTTTGATGCGCAGCGTTCGAAAATTGGTCCCAAAAAAACGCGACAACTTTAGTATTACACGCAGTGATAGTGTTGCGAAAAGTCTTATAGAGAATTTAAATATGGTCACCACAGGTGCCTTTATTATCGGCTCTATTACCCTGCTAGGTGCATCCATTGCACTGATGAATATTATGCTCGTAAGCGTTACGGAACGTACCAAAGAGATTGGTACACGGAAGGCCATTGGTGCAACCAAGCGAGCTATCAGTTCTCAATTCCTTGCTGAAGCCGTGATGATTACTCAAATTGGCGGCTGGGCAGGTATTATCTTGGGAATCGTTATTGGAAATGTAGTGGCCAACCAGATCGGTGGATTCTTTTTCATTCCATGGTTATGGATCATTGTTGCCTTTATTATATCAGTGCTTGTAGGTGTTGCTGCCGGATGGTACCCAGCGCAGAAGGCAGCAGACCTTGATCCATTAGAGGCACTTCGTTACGAGTAGATTATTTCTTTTTAACTCCGGTATATCCACAGCCCCTCCGTGGTGCTTAACCTCGTGAAAACCAAAAACCGATATTATCAGTAGGTGGTTCAATGAGTAATTCTATCATCAACCCAAGAGATAGGGACGGCGCGACTTTCCTATCGACAATTTTACGAGTCTTGTTAATAACGATTAAGGTATTAAAAAAGCCGCCTCAAGGGACGGCTTTACGCATTCGCAATATAGGATTAACGTTTAAGCTTCCGCTACAACGTCAAATTCAAAATTTACTACAACTGTGCGGTGCAAACGTACAGCAGCGGTGTAGTGACCTAGTGCCTTGATAGAACCACCAACGATTTGGATGAATTTCTTCTCAAGAGTAACACCAGCCTTCGCTAATTCGTCTGCCACGTTTTGGTTGGTAACTGCGCCGAAGAGCTTATTACCTGCACCAACTTTAGCAGTCATCTTCAACTCAATACCCGCCAATTTTTCAGCAGTCGCTTTAGCATCAGTGATTGCCTGATTCTCCTTGTGTGCACGTTGCCGCAAATTCTCAGCCAATACTTTCTTAGCGCTCTCTGTTGCCAAAACTCCGAAACCCTGTGGGATTAAGAAGTTACGACCGTAACCATCTTTTACAGTTACCACGTCATCAGTAAAGCCTAAGTTTTCTACGTCTTTCTTTAAAATGATTTCCATGGTTCTGATTTATTTAAGGTTATCCGCTACGTAAGGCATCAATGCAATATGACGAGCACGCTTGATAGCTGTAGATAATTTTCTCTGGTATTTCAATGAGGTACCAGTCAAACGACGAGGTAAAATTTTACCCTGTGGGTTTACAAAGCGCAACAAATAATCTGGATCTTTGTAGTCGATGTATTTGATACCGGATTTTTTAAAACGGCAATACTTTTGTTGGTTGCCGCTTTCCACATTGATCGGTTGTAAGTAACGAACATCACCTTTTCCTCTCGTTCCTCTATTTCCTCTGGTTGCCATAATTTCTACTTTTTAAGCGTTAACTCTAGCACGACGCTTCTCAGCGTATTCGATGCCGTATTTATCTAGTCTTACAGTCAGAAAGCGCATAATACGCTCGTCACGCTTAAACTCAACCTCTAGCGGTGCAATTGACTCTCCAGGAGCTGTGTATTCTACAAAGTGGTAAAAGCCACTTTTTTTCTTTTGGATTGGGTAAGCCATCTTCTTTAGGCCCCAATTTTCTTTGTTGATAATACTTGCACCTCTCTCTTTCAAGAATGACGCGTACTTATCTACCGCTTCCTTTACCTGATCTTCAGATAAAACGGGATTCAAAATGAAAACGGTTTCGTATTGATTCATAATTAATAAAACTTAAAATTTAAGGAGTGCAAAGGTACGAGACTTTTCTTTTTGTTCCAACTAATGTTAGCAACGTGTTTGCAGGCTTTTTTTCTGCGGGCATTTTATAGGTGTAAAGGTCGCTTATATTTGTGGTATGGAGCAATTCATTGTATCGGCAAGAAAATATAGACCACAGGCCTTTGATTCAGTGGTGGGACAAACTCATATCACAGACACACTGCTTAAAAGTGTGGCTAGTGATCATTTGGCTCAAGCCATGCTCTTTTGTGGTCCGCGAGGGGTTGGAAAAACCACGTGTGCCCGTATTCTGGCCAAGGTCATCAATAGCGATGCAAATTTAACGGAAGAAGAATTAGCATTTAACATCTTTGAATTGGATGCAGCATCAAACAACTCTGTGGACGATATCCGCCGTTTGATTGATCAAGTTCGATTCGCTCCCCAAACAGGAAAATTCAAAATCTACATTATTGATGAAGTGCATATGCTCTCTCAGCAAGCCTTTAATGCCTTCTTAAAGACGTTGGAGGAACCGCCAGCGCACGCAATATTCATCCTAGCGACCACGGAAAAGCATAAGATTATCCCTACCATCTTGTCGCGCTGCCAAATCTTCGACTTCAAGCGCATAACCGTTGAGGATATCGCAGGCCACCTCGCGTTCGTCGCAGAAAATGAAAGCATTAAGGCAGATCCAGAAGCCTTGCACTTAATTGCAGAAAAAGCGGACGGTGCCTTACGCGATGCGTTGAGTTTGTTCGACCGTATGGTCAGCTTCTCAGAAAGCGAGCTGACCTACGACCAGGTGGTAGAAGTTCTCGATATCTTAGATTACAACTACTTCTTCCGTTCTATAAATTTCGCAACTGGAGTCAATTATCCGGATTTGCTGCTCCTGTACAATGAAGTATTAGAAAAGGGGTTCAACGGCCACGAATTTGTAGTAGGTATGGCAAAGCACTTTAGAGATCTATTGGTTGCTCGAGAACCCAAAACGGTGGAGCTGCTTGAAGTAGGTCCGGTGATAAAACAGCGATATCTTGAACAAAGTGCGGCAACCTCAACAAGGTTCTTGTTGCACGGATTAAAAGTCTTTAATGAATTAGACGGACAATATAAGACATCGAGCCAACCGAAAATACTAGTGGAATTAGGTCTACTAAAACTCGTCGAGTTCATCTCGCAAGAAAAAAAAAAGTCGCAACCCAGCGTAGTGCATAAAGCCCCAGGTAGAGATCAGTATTTACCGGATGTCCTTCCAAAACGAAGCGATGCGCCAGCGACCTCAGAACCTGCGACCATACCAGTTGCTACAGAGGCTCCAATGCCATCTGATTCAGTGAATAATGCTGCAAGCGATTCAAATTTGCCGCCAGAACCCGAGGTACCTGAAATACCAGCTGTGGTGCCGCCGCCAGAAGCTTCTCCAGTTGCCGCGTTTGACCCTCCCAAAGAGGGTAAACGTCGAAGAACAACCGGTAAAAAGAAAGGCGGGTTATCACTCAAAGCAATGATGAAAGAAATGGCGAATGAGAACGAGCCTACTGCCTTAACTGCTGAAGCAGACGAAAGTGAGGGTCCAGGAACTACGGAAGGTCCACAAAGCGTGTACACGGAGCACGAACTAAAATTGGCCCTAGAAGAGTATACGAAGCAGCGTCACGTAAAAACAGCTATTCGCAGTATGCTGCAAGTTCAAGTGCCCAAGATTTTAGATAAAAACACCTTGGAAATCACTGTGGACAACAACATCCAGCAGGGCTATTTTCATGACGAACGAAAAGAATTGGTGCCTTGGCTGCGTAAAAGGCTGAATAATTTTGCCCTTCGTTTTGAGGTGAAAGTGGCCAAAAACGTTCAGACCAAGAAACTCTATTTACCCGAGGAGAAATTCAAGCATATGATAAAGAAAAATCCAAACTTGCTCTACCTACGTGAGAAGCTAAACACCGACCTGGAATAATGCGTCGTTTTCTCCTCATTTCCTTCCTCTTTACCTACCTAAGCGCCAATGCACAAATGGACTGGTGGAACAACACGCACAACTGGGACGGAGCTACGCCTTGGACACATTATATGAAATTCTCACATGCCTATTTAGGCCCTAATGCCATTCCTATCCCCACGCTGCAACGCTACGACCGGAGCTATTTTAAGGGCAGCTCACAGTTGAGCCTTATCAAAGAAGATAGCTTCTTAAGCCTGCACAACGAACTTCACTGGGACCGAGGCCACACGCAGATTCACATCACACATCAAAGTATTGAGTTTTACCAAACCTCTGCGGAGCTACGTGACTACCGAATTTCCAGAGACGAAAATAGCGAGGGAGTGCTTGCCGGTGATGTCTTAATTGATATCAGCACTCGTATTTGGAAAAAAGAGCAAGGTGCGGTTTGGTTTACATTTCATACCAAAACGGCTGCCGGACCCCTACCTCAAGCGAGGTTTACCGATGCACCGGGCTATGCCTTTTTCTTTTCGCACCAAAATACGTTGTCACCTATAGGAAATTGGGTACCCACATTAACTACAGAAGCTGGCTTCCAAGTCTATCAAACCCACTGGGTCGATTATCCACAAAATGACGGATTCCTCGGCAACATTGGACTTCAGCTGCAAAAAGATGAAACCTATTTTAGCGCTCGTTTGCGCACCTTTACAGGATATTTCCTCGATGGAGATTGGCCTCGATTGCTAGAGATTCAATGGCAAAACGATTTATCCTTTGGTCAGACACAATTGGGCTGGACTCGAGGATTGAACGACTACCCGTTCTCTTTTTTGACTGTTGGTCTGGTTTACTGGCTAGACTAGTATAAGTAACCGCCACCAAAGTCCCAAAGGTACTCGCGCAGATTTAGCATTATTTACAGCTTCTGCTTTCCACTTCTTCTGCGCCTCAGTATTGCCGCGCTTTTTATATGTACGGGCCAATTCATATGCCTTACGAACTTGATAAATCCTGAACTCCTTCTCACTGATATACCCAAGATCTTTAGCCTTTGAAACGGCGCGCATTACTTTATTCACATGACCCTCTGCATCTGCGGTCATACCAAAATCCAATCTGTATTTCAGCGTCGCCTCAGGTAGCATCTTCGGAAAATCACCACGACTGAGCACTCTAATATAAGCACCGACGTCTTCTTGAAGGTTACGATCGTTCTCCCAAGTGTAGTCAAAACCACTGCGCATAATAATCGTAGAAGGAACTATTGGGTTATAACTCAAGAAGGATTGCAATGAACTAACCTGGCTGCAGGCTCTCTTGCGCGTGCTATTTTCTTTGTCTGGGGTCCATTCTAAGATGGGCGTATAGAACCAAGCAGTCTTCGGATATTTTAGCAGTCCCTTCATTCCTTGCTCGAGCTTATTCGGCAACCACACATCGTCTGCATCTAAAAACGCGTAGGCGTCGCCAGTAGCAGCTGCCATGCCCTCATTACGCGCTTTACCCAAGCCTGAATTTTCCTGACTAACAACTCGTAAGGTTAGTTTGGTTTCAAATCTTACCGCTTCCCTATAGGTATTGTCTGTGCTTCCATCGTCCACCAAGACTACTTCAAAAGGTCGAACACTCTGTCGCGCCACACTTTCTAGACATTCCGCAAGAGTGGATTCAGCATTGTATGCAGGTATGATGACGGAAATTCTCATTAATGTGCAAAGAATGATTTCGGGAACAGACGAGCTGCTAGTTTTTTAGCTGGCTTTTTGAGCCCTAGGTAAATAAAGAATTGACCCGATAATTTAATGGTGCCACTTCTGAGCAAATACCTGCCCAACCCTTTTTTATACTTCTTAAACGCCTTGTACAATCTACGGTTGTTGCGCCAAACCTCCGCGCTGCGCTCCATCGAGAAGACATTGGCTGCCCACCACATCGCTACTTGGCCACGGGCAGCATTTATAGTTTCGAGAGGTGCAAAGCTTTCCTTCTCGAAGATGGTGTACATTTCTAATAGTTCGTCAAAAGCGCTGTAGGAGCTGATGGCTCGGCTGCGCTGGGTTTGGGAGTGAAAGCGGAATTTGTTTCGCGGCCGCGCATTAAAGACGAGATCGCCGTGTTGCAAGAGCTTGGCGTAAAAGAGCCAATCTCCATTCAAGCGCCAATCTGTTGCAGGAGCGCCCACCTTATTAAAGGCTTCTTTACGCATCAGAATCCCGCTTGCATTGGGGATGGTATTTGACCACACCATGTGTTTGGCCACCTCGGTTTTTCCGTCAACTATAAAATCTTTGGACCATTTAGCGCTATCGCCGAAGATGAAGGCATAATCGTCTTGAAAGTCTCGCAGGAATTGGCCATTCTCATCCACAAGATGGCTATGACTGTAGGCAATTACAGCATTTTTATTGGTCTCCATACTTTGTACGTGAAGCGCGAGCATATCTGTATCGCAATAATCGTCGCTTTCGGCAATCCACAGGTATTTACCCTTTGCCCATGCGGCTCCCTTGGCCCATTGCGCGAAAGGACCTCCAGAGTTTGCTTCGTTGAACAGAGTGGTCATCCTCGCGTCTTTCGCTGCCCATTTTTCGAGCACACTGCGACTATCGTCCAGACTACAATCGTCCATTAGTAATACCTCAATATTGGTGTAGCATTGTGAAGTAATGCTTTGTAAACGCTGATCCAAGAAAGCAGCATGGTTGTAATTAGGTACGATGACGCTTACCAAAGGACCATCGGTAGGCAGTCCTGCTGACGGTTTTGACGAGGTCGTTGTGGCCGATTTTGGACTTCGCCTTGCGAAGCCTTCCATCTTCCCTGGACGGACCTTACAAAACTGGTATAGAGAGAACCAACTTTTACGTTGGGTATCGATATCGGTAGAGACCAAATCTTTATAGTGCACCATACGTACCTCAACTCCACTATTCTTAATATTGGTGGTGGCCGCTTCGTTGTAGGCACGCACAAGCTCACGAGCAGTTTCTTCAGTTAAGTCACTAACAGCTTCCCCTTCAACGCGCTGGCGTCGAAGCAAGCTTTGAACGATCTCTTCTTCATCGCGGAGTACCCAGATGACCTTTGCCTTCGGAAAACGTGCAAGCCACCAAGGCAGGGTAAAACACAAACGAGGGTCTTTGATGGCCCACGGCCCGCTATGTGCGAGCATTAAAGAAAAACGGCGACCCGAAGGATGTTTTAGATGCGTACCATAAATATCTAGGTCAGTAAGTTCAGGCTCAAAATCCTGAGCAGTATTTGTTACTGATTCGAATGCAGGCGGTAACCACCAATTTCCTCCAGCGGTTTCCAAAATGCGGTCATTGATATTGATGCCATAGAGTGCCTCGGAATTATGATCGAGAATGGTTCCTATATGAACGCCAGCATCACCTAAGGCGCGGGTCACCATAGTGGTTCCACTGCGGTGCATACCAAGTATAAAGACGGGTTGCTTGATTTTGGGTAGAAACATGTATTTTCAGCTCCGATGCGTAACCCAAAGAAACTCGTTTTTATCCACATCCCAAAAACTGCCGGGACATCCTTACGATTATTGTTGGAAAATAACTACAAGGAAACTGAGCGCAGGGCCATTTACAGCCATGAAGGTTTAGACGAACAGCTTGCTACCGCCCTAAACGACCCTAAGGTCAAATGCATCTACGGCCATTTTCCTTTGCGTCCGGCAATCGCGGCATCTAATGCTACCGTGGTAACCCTTTTTCGAGAGCCTGTAGCACGGTCAATGAGTCACTACAACCACTACAGCAAGCGCATAAACGAAAAGCATGCAAAGCTTATGGAAGGTATTGAGACTCCAGAAGACTTTACTAAGTTGGTGCAGAGCAACAACAGACAAACCGCCTTTATGAGTGGCTATTTGAACCAAACGGAGTTTTTAGAAGACAAAGGCGTCCTAGAAAAAGCATTGGCCAATTTTGACCGATTGGACGCCGTTGGGTTCACCGAACACTATGCGGCATCTATCGCTTACTTTGGTGAGCAATTTGGGTGGAAGAATACCCTAATTGAGCATCACAATAGCGGCGGTAAGAAAAAAGAAGTTGCCGCCAAGGCTGTTTGGGAAAGCATGAATGGATATGACCTGCCGCTCTACGATCAGGCTATAAAGCGTTTTGCTGGAATTCTAAAAGGGTATGAAGGGCGCACACCTCTTGTTCCGAAGCCGCCATTACTGCACAGAGTAAAGGGTTATTTACGTGCTCTGAGCTCGAAATTCTGACCAAGGTAAACACGTCTCACCTGCTCATCAGCAGCCAATTCTTCCGCAGTACCGCTTTTTAAGATACGCCCCTCGAACATGAGGTAAGTACGATCAGTGATGGCCAAAGTCTCTTGAACATTGTGGTCGGTGATGAGAATACCGATGTTTTTCTTTTTCAGGTTGGCCACAATCATTTGAATGTCTTCGACAGCGATTGGGTCTACCCCAGCAAACGGCTCATCCAACAAGATGAACTTTGGCTTGGTCGCCAATGCACGAGCAATTTCCGTACGACGGCGTTCTCCACCACTGAGTAAATCACCCCGAGTTTTACGGATGTGCTGCAACCCGAATTCATCAAGCAGCTCTTCAAGACGCTCATTGCGTTCTTTAGCACTCAATCCCGCCATTTCTAAAACACCCAGGATATTATCTTCTATGCTGAGCTTGCGGAAGACTGATGCCTCCTGGGCCAAATAGCCAATGCCCATCTGCGCACGTTTGTACATCGGTAGCTTTTGGATGGGTGTGCCATCTAGTAAAATTTGACCGCTAAATGGTCGGATAAGACCAACCACAGTATAGAAGCTCGTTGTCTTTCCCGCTCCATTTGGACCAAGCAACCCCACAATCTCGCCTTGATTCACCTCAAAACTCACCTCGTTGACCACGATGCGCGAGCGGTATTTTTTTACGATATCTTGTGCTTCTAACTTCACTTAGCCTGTTTTTACTTTGCCTTTACTTTCTATGATTCTACGGCTTACCATAATACTGATTTGGTACAAGATAAGGACGGGCAGTGTCACAAGAATCTGTGAGGCAATATCTGGCGGTGTAATAATTGCGCTGAGCAACAAAATACCCACAATAGCATGCCTTCGGTACGTTTTCAATAATTTTGGGGTTACAACGCCAATTTCACTCAAGAAGTAAACTACAATAGGAAGTTGGAACAGAATACCAGTAGCCAACGTCACTGAGCTAACCATACTGATGTACGAGGTCAAATCAATGCGGTTAAAGATTTCTGAGGAAACGGTGTAGGTGCCTAAGAATTGGACACTTAAAGGAACAATGATGTAATACCCGAACAATACACCGAAAATAAACAACAGGGTTGTGAATAGAATTACGCCACGCGAATATTTACGCTCGTTCTCGTGAAGGCCCGGCTGTATAAAACGCCATATTTCCCAAAACACGTAAGGGAATGCAATGATGATTCCCGCAACTAAAGAAACCCAAAGGTGCATTTGGAATTGGCCACTCATTCGCATATTCAATAACTCGAAAGGCATCTCATCAAAACAGAATACATCACTCCCTACGAAGCCAGAAAGCCAGCAAAAAAACGTGTAGGTCGGAAAGTCCATCTGTTTGGGACCAAAAATGATAGTATCAAAAATGATTTCCTTCGAAAGAAAGGCCACCACTGCAAAAACCACAATAGCTATGGAGGCGCGCATTAAATGCCAGCGCAATTCACCGAGGTGATCCAAAAAGTTCATATTGTTTTTATCGGTAGTCATGCTTGATAACACAAAGTTGTAGTCAAAAATCCGAAAAACATTCTGATGTGCCTTCACAATCCTTGTTAAAATCCCTTATCTTTTAAGATAGAACAAATACATCGCAGAGCACATGTCCTCGAATCATTGGGAACATAACCTAAAACAGTTTTTTGGTTTTAGCGATTTTAAAGGAAACCAGAAAGCCATAATAGAAAGCCTTGACGCAGGTAGAGATACCTTCGTGATTATGCCTACTGGAGGAGGTAAGAGCTTATGCTACCAGCTACCAGCCCTCGTAAGCGAAGGCACCGCCATCATTGTGAGTCCACTAATTGCATTGATGAAGAATCAGGTGGATGCCATACGAGGACACAGTGAACAAGACGGAATTGCTCATGTACTGAATAGCTCATTGACCAAGGGTCAATTAGAACAGGTTCATACCGATCTAAAATCCGGACTAACAAAACTCCTATTTGTAGCTCCAGAGAGTTTGAATAAATCGGCCAACATAGAACTGCTGAAATCGATAAAAATCAGCTTCTTCGCCATTGACGAAGCCCACTGTATTTCCGAATGGGGTCATGATTTTCGCCCAGATTACAGAACGATTAAGCAGAGCGTCCAAGCGTTAGGAAGGAAGCCTATCATCGCACTAACGGCAACGGCAACACCCAAAGTACAAGCAGATATCATGAAAACGCTGGGCATGGAAGATCCTAAGGTGTTTTTATCAAGCTTTAACCGTCCCAATCTATACTACGAAGTGCGCCCCAAGCGCGATATCGACAGAGACATCACCAAAATGCTCCGAGCAAATCAAGGTAAAAGTGCCATCGTCTATTGTTTGTCCCGTCAAAAGGTGGAGGATCTCGCTGAGCAACTGCAGGTGAACGGCATTAATGCCCTACCCTACCATGCCGGACTTGAAGCAAACAAACGCGTAAAACATCAAGATGCCTTCTTAAACGAAGATTGCGATGTAATTGTGGCAACCATCGCTTTTGGTATGGGAATCGACAAGCCGGACGTTCGTTTCGTCTTGCACTACGATATGCCAAAGTCCCTTGAAAGCTACTACCAAGAAACCGGCAGAGCAGGGCGCGACGGCGGTGAAGGGTCCTGTATCACTTATTTTAATATCAAGGATATTGAGCGCCTTCAGAAGTTCCTCAATAAAAAGAGTGTCAGTGAGCAAGAGATTGGTCGCCAGCTCTTGGAAGAAGCGACAGGTTATGCAGAGGCAGCCACGTGTAGACGTCGAGCTATTCTCCACTACTTCGGAGAAGACTTCCATGAGGATAACTGTGATAAAATGTGTGACAACTGTCGTCATCCAAAAGAGAAGGTCGAGGCATCCGAAGAACTACTAGATGTCATCGCGGCAGTAAAAGAGACGCACGGAAAGTTTAAAACGACGCAGATTGTAAATATTCTTCGCGGACAACGTTCTTCAGTTCTAGTAAAGAATGATGCTATGAGTTTATTGACTTGGGGCAAACAAAAAGACAAAAGCGAAGTACACCTAAGGGCTGTCATTCGACAAGGAATCATTCGTCATTACCTCTATAAAAATATAGACGCGTACGGCACCATTCAGATTACAGAAAAAGCCGCCTCAGGCAGACTTCCTAAAGCATTCCGCGTTAGAAAGGAGTTAGATTATGATGTGCTTAATTCAGCTGAGAGTGCTCCTACTAAAGTGATAGCGGTAGACAAGCAGTTGTTTAGTATCCTTAAAGACCTCCGAAAGAAGATTGGTAATGCAAAAAGCGTTCCTCCGTATGCGGTATTCAGTGAGAATTCGTTGAGTGAAATGGCCACCATTTATCCTTGTAATTTAGATGAACTTAAGAATATACAAGGTGTAGGTGAAGGGAAAGCCCGAAAGTTCGGTGCGAAGATGGTTGAGGCCATCCAAAAGTATGTGGAGGAGAACCATATTGACCGTCCACAAGACATGGTGTTCAAATCGGTAGCAAACAAAAGCGCTTTGAAAGTGTACATCATTCAAAGTACCGACCGTAAGCTACCTTTCGAAGATATTGCTAAGGCAAAAGGTCTAAAGATGGACCAGCTTATCGAAGAAATGGAGCGCATCGTAACGAGTGGTACGAAACTCAATATTGATTACTACCTAGATGATATTCTCGATGAAGACTGCATTGAAGAGTTGTTCGACTTTTTGACCGAAGATTGTGAAGAAGGTTCCATTGAGGAGCTTACCGAAGAGTTTGGCGACGAATACGAAGAAGACGAGTTGCGATTGGCGCGTTTGAAATTCTTCTCTGATGTTGCGAATTAATCAAACAAAGAAGCATTAAAAAAGCCCGCAATTGCGGGCTTTTTTAGTTTTTAAATAGTTCACCTAGATGTTGTGGTGAATGCTTGAACTTCAATTGCTTTGTAGCTTTAGAGAAGGCCAAGATGTTTTGGATGCTTTTTTCAGAGGCTCCTACCTCCAGATGTTCATAAGGTAAAGTTTTTCCCATGGGCTTCGTTTGGTGATTTTAGTTATAACGCTGCCCTGAACACCTTAGTATGAAGACGCTTAAAATTCTAAACCGATGTTGTGCTTGACCATTAGTTTCTGCATATTACTTATCGCATAACGCATTCGTCCTAAGGCCGTGTTAATGCTTACATCGGTCTCTTCCGCGATTTCCTTAAAACTATAGTTGCAAAAAATGCGCAGTTCCAAAACTTTTCGCTGATCCTCAGGTAAGAATTTGATCAACTTGTACAAATCCTCGTTGATCTGTGCTTCAATCACCTCCTGCTCATAGCTTTGGTCTACTTCCCCGTACGTATCGAAGACGGTGAATTCACCACTGGGTCTAAACTCCTTCTTACGCGACTCGCGGCGGAAGTGATCCAAAGTAGTATTATTTGCTACTCGGATGGCCCAAGGCAGGAACTTACCCTTCTCTTCATAATTATCCTTTCGAAGCGATCGAATAATCTTAATAAAAGTTTCCTGAAACAGGTCGTCAGCGACGTCTGCATCTTGAACTTTTGAATAAATCTGCAGGAAAATACGTTTTTGGTGTCTACGAATTAACACCTCAAAGGCTTGCTCATTTCCGCTACGGTACTGCGCCACTAATTGGTGGTCTTCCTGTTTTCCCAGTTTCATACATCAAGGATTTAGCGTAGCAGTCTCTCTATAGGCAAGTCATTTATTTGCTGTGAATATACGGGAAAGAATCAAATACTATTCCAAAATCATCCATTTCTGCGGAACTGTAGGTCCATTTTAAGGTTACATTTGTGATTTCACTCCAATCACACATGACCGAATTCATAGAAATTAAACGCGCCGCGGTACATAACCTAAAAGAAGTTAGTGTCGATATTCCTAGAAATCAGTTAGTAGTAATTACCGGAGTGAGTGGGTCTGGAAAAAGCTCCCTTGCCTTCGACACTTTATTTGCTGAAGGTCAACGCCGCTACGTAGAGAGTCTAAGTTCGTATGCGCGCCAGTTCTTGGGGAAATTAGACAAGCCGAAAGTAGAGTACATCAAGGGAATTCCACCGGCTGTGGCGATACAGCAGAAGGTGAGTAGCAAAAACCCAAGGTCTACGGTTGGCACTACCACAGAAATTTACGATTACCTCAAGCTGCTTTACGCACGGGTGGGACGAACCTACAGCCCAATTTCAGGGGAAGAAGTAAAGCGCCATCAAGTTGAGGACGTCATCGACTTCATTGACACGAAGGAAGAAGGCGCGCGCTTTTTAATCGTCGCTCCTGTTACCTACAGCGACAGGACTGCCATCCAACATTTGACCATTTTAGCTTCGCAAGGATTTGCAAGAATGCTTGTAGACGGAGCTATTGAACGTATCGAAGATGTTATCGAAGTGGGTACCTATGATGAAAAAGTAATTTCACTCGTCGTAGATCGTGCCATCGTCCGTCGCGGAGACCAAGAAAACATTCATCGACTGCAAGATTCGATACAAACTGCCTTTTACGAGGGTCGTGGAAGCTGTTTGATCGATTTTATGGACGGAAAGCCGCCCGTTGAATTCAATAATCTTTTTGAACTAGATGGAATGGTTTTCGCGGAACCTTCTGTGCACTTATTTAGTTTCAACAACCCTTTAGGTGCTTGCCCTAACTGTGAAGGATTCGGCAACATTATGGGTGTGGACGAAGACCTGGTTATACCCAACCAGACACTGAGTATTTATGAAGGAGCGGTGGCCCCATGGAAAGGAGAAACCATGGGTAAATGGAGAAATAAGTTCATTATCGCTGCAAGTGAAATAGGATTTCCTGTGCACCGTCCATACATGGATCTAAATGAACAAGAAAGAGAAGTGCTTTGGCAAGGCGGCAAGGGATTCAAAGGGATCAATGCGTTCTTCAAACATCTAGAAAGTAAGAAGTATAAAATCCAGTTCCGAGTAATGCTTAGCCGCTACCGTGGGCGCACTAAATGCAATACGTGTAAAGGAAAGCGACTAAAACCCGAGGCCGGATATGTAAAAATTGGCGGTGTTGCTCTACACGAACTTGTCGAGTTACCGCTGAATAAATTGGCCGATTTCTTCAAAAACCTGAGCTTAGATGAGCGTGAAGAAGAAATCGCAAAGCGTCTTTTAACCGAGATTACTACGAGGATTGATTTTCTGATGAATGTGGGTCTCTCTTATTTGACCTTAAACAGAACGAGTAACACGCTTAGTGGTGGTGAGAGTCAGCGCATTCATCTTGCTACGTCTATCGGCTCTGCCTTAGTAGGCTCATTATATATACTAGACGAACCTTCGATTGGTCTACACCCGTTTGATGCAGAGCAACTTATCCAAGTCATTCAAGCCCTAAGGGATAAGGGAAATACAGTGGTCGTCGTTGAACACGAGGAGGCTTTTATGCATGCCGCTGATTACCTAATTGATATAGGCCCAGCTGCAGGGAATCTTGGTGGTGAGATTGTTGCTGCAGGTCTACCAGATTCTGTTTTAGCGCATGAAAGCAGCTTAACGGCTGGCTATTTGAGTGGGAGAATGGAAATTCCTCAGCCCGGAGAGTTACGCAAGGCTTCTGGCTACATTCGTTTAGAAGGGGCAAGGCAGCACAACCTCAAAGGCTTTGATATAGATATACCGCTAGAAGTGTTTTCCGTAGTTGCTGGAGTTAGTGGTTCGGGAAAGAGTACTCTTATTAAGAAGATTCTATACCCAGCATTAAAAAAGTATTTAGAGCATGTAGGTGAACGCCCAGGTTTACACAAGGCGCTCACCGGAGACCTAAATAAGATTGCACACGTTGAAATGGTAGACCAAAATCCTATAGGGAAATCATCACGTTCCAATCCTGTAACCTACCTTAAAGCATACGACGATATCCGTAACCTGTATGCGTCCAACGAGCTTTCGAAGGTACGCGGTTACAAGGCAAAACACTTCAGTTTTAATACGGACGGTGGACGCTGTGACACATGCAAAGGAGAAGGTGAAGTCACCATTGAGATGCAGTTTATGGCAGATGTACACCTCCCTTGTGAAGATTGTAACGGACACCGATTTAAAGCTGAGATCTTAGAGGTCAAAATCGACGACAAAAGCATTTCGGACATACTCAAATGCACCATTGCGGAGGCTATCGAGTTTTTCACAAGGATTAAGCAAACTAAGATCGCCAATAAGCTGCAGCCATTGCAGGATGTAGGTCTCGGTTATGCAGCTGTTGGTCAAAGCAGTTCCACTTTGAGCGGCGGTGAGGCTCAGCGCGTGAAATTAGCTTATTTCCTCTCAAAAGGTGAGAAGGCTGGAAAAACGTTATTTCTCTTTGACGAGCCTACTACGGGTCTTCATTTCGATGATATAAAAAAGTTACTTATCGCGCTCAACGCTTTGGTAGATATGGGACATACCGTATTAGTGATTGAACACAATCTCGATGTTATTGAGCGTGCTGATTACCTCATTGAGATTGGCCCAAAAGGTGGTGAAGAAGGCGGTGAACTATTGTTTACGGGAGCACCAGCGGACATTGCTTCAATCCAAAACAGTCCTACGGCCCAGTCGATTTCGCGAAAGAAATAGCTTAGTATCATTTGAGACACATTAATAGTTGCGCCAAGGGTGGGAAACGCTCACGTTCAATTTCGTTCATTGACAACAAGATGTTACAAACACAAAACTTATTAAGGAGGTGTCTATATAGCATCTTTGAATAAAGTAGATTAGTTTATTCGTTTCATGAATGGCCCGCTCCACGGACCATTTTATTTTTAGCCAATACCGAATGTTGACTCTTCCAGTGGAACATTAATATCGCTGCACTCACGCTTAAGTTTAAAGAATCTATGGCTCCACCAGACATCGGGATAATAATATTTTGATCAGCTTCGGCAATCCATAATTCAGTCAATCCACCTGCTTCTTCGCCTAAAACAATGGCACACTTTTGAGACCATTGCACATCGAACATCGAGGTAGCATTGTCGTTCAAGTAAGTAACGTTAATGGACATTCCCAAAGCCTTTAAAGCCGGGATTATCTGCTCCGTTGTTGCTGAAATTATAGCCATCTCGAAGAGCGCACCGGTAGCGTTTCGAATAACGTTTGGACTAAAAGGATCGAGCGGAGCATCTGCAAGAACAACCGCATCAACGCCCGCCGCACACGCTGTTCGCAGTGCTGCACCGAGGTTGCCCGGTTTTTCTATACCCTCTAGGACCAATACACATTTGGCTTCTTCCAAAATGTAACGTTGAGCGTTCAACCCTATCTCTGGAACTTTGAATACGGCCACCACACATTCTGTGGTATTTCGGTAGGCAATCTTACCAAAGACCTTCGGCGATGCAAGATAAAATCTTGGGAAAGCCATCCTATTTAACAATACTTCGCTGCCGTCCAGCTGCCAAAGCTCAACAGGTTCCCAGCCGCAGGCTAAGGCACGATTAATATCACGAGACCCTTCAACAATGCATACACCACGTGATTTACGTTCTCTTGATTTAGTGAGTAATTGGACAATGTCCTTTACTTTTGGATTCGCTGTACTCGTTATTACTAAGCTCATAATTATGGCAAAAAAGAATAAACCAAAGAAAATCAATTTAGAGGACTTGAGCGGCTTTGTATTTAGCACAAATCCGGATTTCGATTTCGAGGAAAATAACGAAGTAGAACCTGTAGATACTACTGACCAATTGCTAGAGCTTCACTTTGAAAAAAAAGGCCGAGGTGGTAAGCAAGTAGTAATTATTCGAGGGTTTGAAGGACCTGATCAAGAGCTCGCTGCACTAGGTAAAAAATTAAAGCAAACATGTGGTGTTGGCGGAAGTGTAAAGCATGGAGAAATTATTTTACAGGGTAACGTACGGGATAAAGCACGCTTATTTCTCGAAAAAGAAGGCTTTAGGACGAAGCGAATAGGCGGATAATTCTGTTCAGGCTTGAGCGTAACATCTCTCATTAAAAGTGAGTATTTTCACATATTATTACGTTCAGCCCACATGTGATATTTATGTCTCAAGTGAGACTTTAGGCGATTAGTCGTTCCAGTTATTCTCTTTTCCCTCACGAATAGTTGCTAATGCACGCTCATAAATGGCTTCGTATTGAGGAACAACAGTATCTGTAGAAAATTGGCGGGCACGACGATAGGCATTAGCTTTAAATTTTTCGTGCAATTGCGGATTCTGCAATAAGGATAAACTGTGCTCCGCCATTGTCTCAACATCGCCTATTGTCGCCAAGAACCCGGTTTCACCATGAATATTTACTTCACTAATACCACCTGCATTTGAACTAATGACTGGAACTTTCGCCGCCATTGCTTCGAGTGCTACCAATCCGAAGCTTTCTGTGGAAGACGTTAGCAAGAACAAATCAGACATACAAAGTAACCTGGGTATTTCAGAAGTCTTCCCCAGAAACTTTACCGTCGAATAGATGCCCAAATCCTTGGCTTGCTGTTCGGCCTTTTCGCGCTCCGGTCCTTCACCAATCATCAAAAGGATAGCATCTTCCTTTTGCTGGATACGGTTAAATATTTCTATGATATCAGGTATTCGTTTTACGGGGCGCATATTCGAAATGTGTGAAATGATTTTCTCTCCATTTGGCGCAATCTGAGATTTAATGCAAGGCCCGTCCATATCATAGAGGTTAAGATCAACAAAGTTGGGTACCACTTCAATATCCTTCTTAACGACAAACGAACTCAAAATATCTTTTTTAAGGCTCTGACTAACTGCTGTTACGATATCGCTCTTGTTGATGGAGAATGTTACTGCAGGTTTGTAGGAAGGGTTCTTACCAACCAAAGTGATATCTGTTCCGTGGAGCGTCGTAACCACTGGAATATAGATCCGTTTTTCCAGTAAGATTTTCTTCGCCATATATGCCGCATAAGCATGCGGTATAGCGTAATGCACATGAAGTATATCAATACCCTCATTAAGAACCGTATCCACCATTTTAGAACTCAAAGCGAGCTCATATGGCTGGTACTCAAACAATGGATAATCGTGCACATTGACCTCGTGGTAATAAATATTCGGCTCTAGAATATCTAAACGTACCGGTTGGCTATAGGTAATGAAATGAATTTCATGGCCTTTTTTAGCCATCTGAATGCCAAGTTCAGTTGCGACTACCCCAGAGCCGCCGAATGTGGGGTAACATACAACACCTATCTTCATTAGTTAAAAATACTTTTAATTCAGGGATTCGTAAAGCACTGATTGAATATTTGTCCGGATATCGTGCTTATTCAGTTTCCAATTCTCCATATCTGGATATGTGCGATTGCTCAAAAAGATATAAAGTAGTTCTTCCTCGGGATCCATCCAAACCATAGTACCTGTAAATCCGGTATGACCAAAACTTACACTCGAAGCACAAGTGCAACTGGGACCCGATCCCTCTTCCAGTTGAGGCCTATCAAACCCAAGACCTCGTCGGTTATTATGCTCGCAAAATGCACAGGCAGTAAATTTATCAATAGTCGATTTTTCTAAAAACTTGACGCCTCCATATTCTCCGTCCCAGAGATACATCTGCATCATTTTAGCTAATGAGTTTGAATTTGAAAACAAACCTGCATGTCCAGCCACTCCGCCCATCATAGCTGCGCCCATATCGTGTACACTACCGTGTACGATTGTATTTCGCCAGTACCCATCTTCTTCAGTAGGCACTATTTCTTCCAGTCCAAATCCTTTTTCCAAAGGTTTAAAGGTCATTCGATTAGCACCTAATGGTAAATAAAATGTAGAATTTACCCAAGTATCAAGCGACTCATTATTACGCTTTTCCAACATGCGCTGAAACAAATAATAACCTAAATCTGAATAACGGTACTCGTTGCCCTTAAGCCCAATTTGCCTCAACATGGCGTACATCGTGTCGCAGATTTCTGGGCGTAAATAAAGCTCATTTGTCACTTTGATTGCACCCGGAATATCGGGTGATACGTACCAATACGCCTTGGCGGAATCGGTCTCGATAGTGCGCAGGTAATATGGAATCCAAGCAGGCAGACCACTTTGATGTGCCAACACATCTTCCAACACCAAAGTTCCTTTATCTGAGGTGGCCAATTCTGGCAATTGTTGCCCCACCGTGCTTTTAAGAAGCAACGGCTGTTTCTCATACCAATTCATCACTCCTGGCAAGGTTGCTGTAATCTTAGTGACAGAGGCAAGGTCATACAGGTTCATCCAATCAACAGCCTTTTTTTTACTGTAGCTGTGATACCCAAAGGACTTGTCATAAATTACAGTTCCGCTTCGTGCAACCAAGATCTGTCCTCCTGGCGTTGCTTCTTTTGACATAGCAAAGTCCATAATGGAATCTACCTTTTGCAACCTATCGCCATTTACCCCAACTTCAGAAGGTAAACCATAACCTAAACGCTTTATACACTGGCTCGCTTGGCCGCTGCCTTGGGCACCCCAACCATTTAATTCAACTGGTAGTTTACCCTTTGTCGAACGAGCACCAAAAAGGAATTGCGGCGCCAATTTCTGTGCCTGAGCATTGTTCTCATACATAACCAGAACTTTCGCATTTTCACCTATTTCAGGGAAGGTCAACAAACCATATGGGTTCGCAAAGTGCAAAACATAAAGAGGTTTCCCAGCTGCCTTTAATCCGGAGATCAGTGCTTTTTCACCGGAAGTTAGTTTATACCTGCGCCACGGATTTTTAGGATCTTGATGGAAACTCAAAACGATGGACTCGTGGCTAAGCAAACTTTTTGGAGCGACGTTGGTAAAATGGTCGAATTTAGCGTAGCGATCGAGGTATTCATTGATCACGTTTACTTCGGGATTGGTCCCAATTGCAATGTGAGCAAATGTGCCCTGAACGCTTTCAATAGGAAACGGTGCGCTTCCTTTTTCAAGTAATGTGGCTGCATCGCGAACTAATCGGAAGGTCAACTCGTCGTTAGATTTGGTGGCATCTGGATATGCTGCAGCCAACTCACTACCGAGAGCGCCGTTTTTGGCCCAATACCAGTGTTGCCAACTCGAAGAATTTTCTTTTGCAGATAGGATACGGCGCACCCGAACATCCAGATCTACTTTGCTTAACTTACCACTTTGAAAGGCGGCGATGAGCTGTTTCGAAGCCTTAGGTACATCCATAGCAAAGAGCAGAATGTCATTACCAGCTTTAAATGCTTCGATTTCTAATTGGCCCACGGGAGCAAATTCACTGACCCCTTTCATGTTCAGAGCGTCAGTAAGTACTAAACCGTCGTAGCCCCATTCCTTGCGTAAAATATCATTGATCACCTTCGAACTTAAACTCGTTGGCTTTCCGGAAGGTTCAAGAGAAGGAATGTTCAAATGCGCCACCATAATGGAGGCAATACCGTTTTGAAGGGCCGATTTAAAAGGCATCCACTCGATCGCTTTTAATTCCTCTAGCGTTCTGTCGACGATTGGTAGGGTTTTATGACTATCCGATTGAGTATCACCGTGGCCCGGGAAGTGTTTACCGCTTCCCAATACACCTGCATCTTCCATACCTTTGATTAGTGCCAAACCTCTTTTGCTCACTTGGCGAGCATTTGATCCAAAGGAGCGGGCGCCGATGATCGGGTTCTTAGGATTTATATTAACGTCTAATACGGGTGAAAAGCTCATATTAACGGCAGTTTTATGGCTTTCATAGGCCAATGCTGCGCCCAAATCCTCCACTAACTTCATATCCTGAACTGCGCCAACAGTGAGTGACGTTGGAAACTTGTAGGTACTGTCTAAACGCATAGCTTGGCCCCATTCTGAGTCCTGCCCAACCAATAATGGAATTTTCGAAGCAGCTTGTAAGCGCTGTACCAACCGCTTTTGACGCTCTGGACCACCTTGCATAACAATAACCCCGCCGATGCCATAGTTCTCAACGAGCGACTCTAGGTACATTTGATGCTTCTCGTCTTTATTACTGTACGTAGCGACCATAAACAGTTGACCCACCTTCTCCTGCAAACTCATGGTTTCCAAAAGACTATCCACTCGAACAGCAGCCTCTAACGACTGTGCCTTAAGGGATAATGAAGGTATAATGAGAACTAAAAAAAGGATATATAGATGACGCTTCATAGAGTCGTTAAAATGGCCTGAGGTTATTACCTTTGAGAAAGGAGAAGTTAAGATAATATGGGATTTTTCGAACGTAATCAACCTCGCGGTTTTCAACATCAGGCACGATTTCACGACGAGCGTAAAGAGCGCTTGAAATTATTGGAACGTCCCGAGGGTGAAGACCAAATTCCCTTCAACAACAAAGAGAAGTACAGACAGCGTCTAAGAGATAACTGGGATTTACGCAGGGCTCAAAGTGCTGGAAAGAGCGACGGTTATGCCAAGCGATTGTTGTACAGTCTCGCCTTCCTGCTATTACTCCTCTTTTTTGCTGCTAAATTTCTTTTATGACCGCACTAATTTCCGTTCTTCCAGACCACGTTGCCAATCAGATTGCTGCGGGTGAGGTTGTTCAACGGCCTGC
>MDTG01018248.1_pt1 | contig 51793 bp, 51 predicted proteins | sample 811421 | NCBI WGS metagenome assembly MDTG01 (sample SAMN05326645, study PRJNA326480) | marine metagenome | isolation source: seawater | place: Pacific Ocean: South East | collected 2011
AATGTGAAATATGAAAGTTGAAACTGTCTCGCTTGGGCGAGAATTGATTTTTGCTTAGCCGACTGCATTGCAAAACTTTGCTCTTAGCGTGCTTTGTGCATACCCTGCCTACCGGTAGGCTAGGTTGGCGAACTTCGCGGTAAAAATAAATTCTAATAAAACAACTTCAAACTTTAAGTACTTTAGGCACTCTATTAAAATAGGTAATAGGAAACATGAAAGTTGAAAGTTTTCTCGCTTGGGCGAGAATTGGTTTTTTCTTCGCAAACTTGTGTTGGAAACCCTCTAACTTCTTGTTTCTTGCAGCGAAGCGATCTTGTATCTAAAAGAAACTTTAGGCACTCTTTGAAAATATGAAATATGAAACAGTGAAAGATGAAACTTTCTAGCTTTCGCGAGAAATGGTTCTTTCTTCGCAGTCTATTAATGCAAAATCTTGAATCTTGCAGCGAAGCGGTCTTGTTTCTTGCTTCTTTTTCAACATTAAGAAGTGAAGCAAATTAAGGCTTTCATTAAGGTAAAAACCTTCAACTTTAAGTACTTCAAACTTTAAGTACTTTAGGCACTCTTAGAAAATATGAAATATGAAACAGTGAAAGCTGAAACTTTCTCGCTGTCGCGAGAATTGGTACTTTATTCTCAGTCTATAAATGCAAAACCTCTTACTTCTTGATTCTTGCAGCGAAGCGGTCTTTTCTCTATATTCTAAACTCAAAAAAAACACTCAACCTATTCCCCTTTTATTCGTAAGCGCTATCTTTGGCATCATTTTTAATTACACTTAGCCAAAGCCCCCATTTATGATGAGAAAATACCTACTTCTTTTAAGCAGCTTCTTTTTAATCAGTATTTACTTTAGCTGCAGCTCCGGGAAAAAGGCCTTTGAAAAAGGCAACTACGATGAGGGTTTATTTAAAGCCATCAATCGCTTACGCCAAAGCCCTAACAACAAAAGAGCTAAGGAAACCTTGCGTTACGGCTATCCTATTACTTTGAAATGGCATAAAGACAATATTCAGCGAATTAAACAAAGCAACGATCCTTTTGCTCAGGAAAATATTTACTATGAATACAAGCAACTCAACCGCATTTACGATGAAATTCGTAGATGTCCCTCTTGTTTGAATACCATTCGCAATCCACAATCATTTATTTCGGAACAAGCAACAGCTGCCCAGAACGGTGCTGAAGTACGCTATTCGATGGGCGAAAACTTATTAACAGAATCCATTCAGCAAAACGACAAAACCAAAGCGATGGATGCCTACTATCATTTTGAAAAAGCCAATGAATTGGTTCCGGGATACGCTCAGGTGCGTGATAAAATGGAGGAAGCACGTTGGCAAGCCACCACCAAAGTAGTAATTGAAGAAATTACCACCGGTTCAGCCATGTTGGACATTAGCGCTGATTTCTTTTACAATAAAGTTCAGGACTTTTTAATGCAAATGCAGGTTTCTCCATTTGTGCGATTTTATACACCTAAAGAAGCTCAGTCACTTTCTATAGAAATGCCGGATCAAATTGTAAAACTGAAGTTTGACTACTTTTCGGTGGGACAAGTTTACCACAGAGTAACAGAAGAAGTAAGATCGAAAGACAGTGTAATTATTGGAAGCGTTAAAGACTCTAATGGTGAAATGCTCGACGTTTACGGAACAGTAAATGCAAAACTTACCGTGCACCATAAAGAACTCAGCTCAAACGGACTATTGGATTTGAAAATCATTGACCCTTACACTTCAAGGGTTTTAAGTCAGGAAAAACTGCCCGGCGAATATGTCTGGATCACAAGGTGGGGCAACTTTAATGGAGATGAAAAAGCGCTAAATAAAGAGGATTGGGAAATTATTCGTGCCGAAGAAGTGCCTCCTCCGCCTCCACAGGACTTGTTTGTTGCTTTCACTCAGCCCATTTTTAATCAAGTAACGGCAAAGTTGAATCATTTTTATTCGGCTTATAGGTAATTGTTAAAAGACAGAGAAAAAGACAAATCACTTCAATCTTCTTTAATACGATTAAGCTGATAAACGCCCATCTTATTTTTAATGAACAATTTATTGCCCTCAATATTATATGTCCCGGAGTAGTTAATTAAACTACTATTGTCATCGTCACAACAAATTTCAGTGCAAGCTATAGAGTGATAAATAATCTTAGAATCTTCGATTTGATATTCTGTCCAACAAGAATTTACTGACAAATTATACTGTAAACTATCTTTTGATATGATAAGCTTGAATTTTTCGGATTTTGGAAACTCAATTTTAGCCGTGTCGGTTTCAATTGATAATAATTCCCATTTACCAATCAATCGATCAGTATTTTGAGCAAAAAGCTTAGTGCAACTCAAAAAGAAAATAATTAAAGGAATGAAAAGGAATCGTTTATTACTGTATCTCACTATCACAAGATTTTATTAATATTGATTTCATTCATTTTGTCTTCTTTTAAGTTACTAATGTTCTATTTACAGTGCTTGTTGCACGAAAAAGGCTAAGTCATTATTTACAATGTCCTCCATAGACTTTAACTTTAAATGTCTTCTATATTTTCCTTTGCCTTCAAGTAAAGCATGCGGATCCTGCATTAGAAATCCTTTAGAAAACTCGACTGTAACATGCTTCTTATTTAAAAATAAGCCACTAAACATTTCATCATTAAAAAAGAAAACGATTCCACCATACATTATTCTTTCATCAGTTTTTGGGAACAAATCAAATATGATTTGTCGTATTTTAATGAGGACTTTAGATTTCTCTGTATCGATTACCTTTATTTCCTCCAAAAACTTTTGAACGTCTAGCTTTTCGGTTTTCATCATTGAAGTCAATTTTCGAGTTTTAGGTTTTTATCAACGGTTTCGGCTATAGACAGTGTGGGTTTTAGAACCGAGTCTTTGTCAACCGTTGATAATTTTTAATAAGTGCAAAATACTCATTTTTAAACGTGCAGCCCACATTGGCTATAGCCTTGTGTTGTAGGTAGTTTTTTCTTTACTTCAAATTTTCAACCCATCTACCTTCATCTGAGCCATAATTTCAGTGGCTACTTTTTCTGGATTGCCAGGCCCTGTTATGTTAGAACCTTTCGTATAGATTCGGGCTGCCCAAATCTTTTTATTTTCTTTTGGGTCGAGCAGTTCTATATTTAATAATGTGTTGCTAGGTTGTCCGTTGTAAAGCGAAACTCGTATGTGATTGATTGTCATTACCAAATCGGACTGTTGGTCTGTCGTTATTTCTGAGCTGCCAGAACTTAAACTTGGATCCATTTCACTGATAACTTTAGTGGTAGCTTCTATACCACTTTGTTTTAGTTCTTGCTTCAAGCTAGCGCACAATTCCATGCTAAATTTCTTTACGTTATCAGGAGTCCAGCAAACCAGTGAAATATTTTTAATGTCTGAACTGAAAGCAGTCTGTCCCGTTGAATTAATAATCGAGGCACACCCACCTAGCCCTATTAAGGTTAGGCAAATCAATATATTCAACAGTCTTTTTTTCATAATTCTTTTAATTATCGCCAACACGTTTTGCAGCTAAGAAACGTGGGGCTTTCGAAGCCCTTACTTGTCCGCCCGTGACAAATTTAACCACGAAGAACGAACTTAGCGTTTACCACTGTCCACCCCATGTTTTCTTAGGTGCTGTTGTGGTGCGTTTTTTAATCTACTTTTTTATAAGTTTTATAGGTACAGTCTTCACAATTAGGAATAAGTGTCATAAACTTATATGGAGGTTCTAAATTTCCCACTATATCTTTTTCATTCTCAAAATTAACATATACTAATATTCTATTTTGATTATCAATAAAAGATTCAATTTCAAACTTATCTCTTTTCTGTAATTCTCCATTTTTGTAAAATAAACAGTTATAGTCAGATTTCATCAGGATTGATTCTGTTTTGTCGGTATTTTCTGGAGTTGCATCACTCAAAAACCAAGCATTAAAACTACTGACCCATTTCCAATTCCCGAAAACATGATCTTCAGCAGTGTCAATGGCCTCTTCCTTTTTACTATTTTCAATTTTGTTTATTTGAAAAAGTGCTAGATTAGTCCAAATTGAATTGGGATACTTTTGCTTAAATTTTAAATACGCATCAATAGATGATGTATCATTTAAATTTATTTTTTTATTACTTAGAATATTTTGAAATTGAATAGCTGGAGTTTCTAATAAGCTATCTATCTTTTCGCTAAGTAATTGTATTTCAATAGTTAATTCTTCTTTTTCGGATTTTAGCTGATTAATTTGCTCAATCTTATCTTGATTACAAGAAGATACGAGTAATATTATAATCAACAATGAAATGAATGTCTGAATATATCTCATTTTTTTAATGCACCACAACTTATAAATATCCGCATAAACTTAGTACTTTTTTTAAGCACTATCCATTTAATTAGCAAAACAATATAAAAATCGATAAAGTTTTATTTTGCAATAAAACACTATTAATCAAGAATAAAACTATTTGCAAACGTTTACAAACGTAAATTAAACGTAACTAAATATTTATTAACCGAATAAAGTTTGGAGGGCATCTAACCTTTGCACCGTCGATTGTTCGAAAAAGCAGTCGGCAGCTAATTAACTCAATTTATTAACTAAAACTTTATTATCATGAGTTCATTAAAAAACAAAGTGCAATTAATCGGAAACTTGGGTGCAAATCCGGAAGTAAAAACTACAGAAAACAACAAGATGTTGGCGCGTTTTTCAGTAGCCACCACCGACTATTACAAAAACTCCAAAGTTGAAAAGCAAGAAGATACGCAATGGCATCAAGTGGTGGCTTGGGGCAAAACTGCTGAATTAGCTGAAAAGTATCTACAAAAAGGCAGCAAAGTAACGATTGAGGGTAAACTCAACAACCGCCAGTACGAAGACAAAGATGGCGTAAAACGCTACATTACCGAAGTAGTGGCTAATGAGCTATTGTTTATGGACAACAAAAGCAAAAGCTAAACCTTAAAAATCAAGGTAGTAAAAAAGGCAGCCGAGGGGCTGCCTTTTTTTGTATGATAAAATCATCAATTACTAGCAGTTAAAAACTGCCACCTATTCGAAAAAAAGCCTAAAACAAGTATTGTATTATCTGTTTCTTATTTTACCAAAAGCAGTATTCAAAGTCGCCTTCATTTTATCTACTGCATCATCTACTGCTCTTTCTTTTGACTCATTTGCACTGGTCACTATCATTGGCTGCAAACCTTCAACCCTAGCTTCTAATTTACACTGTACATCGTCGGGACCGGCTTTTTCGGCATTTTGATCAGAAAGATGCACCTCTACTCTACTAATTTTGTCGGCATAGTGCTTTAAACCATGATTAATTTTTTCAGACACAACTGACTCCAATTGCTCCGTACCATGAATGTTTTTGTCGGTGTTAAATTGTATTTTCATCTTATAAATTTAAATTGATTTGTGCCTTATTTCATTGACCTACAAATATAAGCACAGTCCGTTCCTTAAAATTCCAATCTTCACTTTCTCGCTTACATTTATTTTCACAATATCTTCATTTTTACTCAAACAATCTACAACGGTTAATAGGTAAAGTCTTACTTAATTTCAATTTGTTTTTTCACGAAGTCGATGTAAGCGTTTTTTTTGAAGTCAAACCAACTTTGTCGATAGTCTGATGAGTCAATTAGGTTTTTAAAATTCCGGAAAGGTCGTCGCCTTGAAAGCCGTTCAATAATTTTATCTCTGAATTTTTCATCCGTCAGAGAGTAGGCAAAATCTTCCATTAGTTGAAATCCCTGAGTAGAATCCATTTTTTCAAATCTGTCGTAATTGCCCCAATCGTTTTCAATTCTGTCGATGGTATCTTGCCAAGGTTCAGGATCAAAAAATGGACTGTTTGGATCGGGATGAGATTCAATTGTTCCTGTCGGTCGATGGTAAAAACAAATCATTCCACAATCGAGCAGTTCTGCTATTTCTGAAATTTGTTCTTTAGACAGTTTCATTTGCTGTATTTAAAATTAATATGTAGTTAAAGTTATTGCTAACTCTACTTTTTCACTCCGTGTCATACTTCGTAGCTTTTGACTGGAGGTACCCACTTCTCGACACCTCATCAATGGTTCACTCCTGTCTACCGACAGGTAGACTCGTTCAACTCCTTTATTCATACCTGCTAACCTCATGGGCTAGATTCTCCTAAACGCTCAATACCGTGACGTTGCCCTCACAGCACCTTTAGGTGGTTTAGAGACCTTGCCTATACAACGACTCTGATGGACCTACCATCATCTTATTTACAGCATGCAGCCATTTTATTGCAGTGGCTGCTTCTTGGCACACTATGAACAGTTGGGGATTTTATACCCTAACTTTTTCGGTTTAGCATCGACCTTTATTTTATGTTTATACTTTAGTTTTAGCACTTTCGCCCCAATTGTTTATAGCCATTGATAGCCACTGGCTTTTCCTTTTAAATATGTTTCAGGTGTCAAAATGGCTAATTCACTCTTTTTAAAATCTTTTAAATTTCTCGTTAAAATAATTTTAATTTGTCCGTTTTCAATTGCCGAAAAGTTTTGTAAGGCATCCTCAAAATCTTTGAACTCTGAATTTAAAGCGTTCATAACTGCATTTTTGTCCATTTTTACAATTTCGATAATTGTCAAAAGCTGTTTTATTTTTTCTACAATGATGTTGTGTTTTGCAGTTTTACGCAATAAGTAATAGACATTTGAAATAATTACCGGTGTTGTAAACCCTTGTATTTGTTTTTCTGCACAAAGATTGATTAATTCTGTTGAATACTTTGCAAATGGTTTTCTGTCGAAAAAGAAATCCATTAAAACATCTGTGTCGATAAGAACTTTATCCATTATAAATATTTTTCTTCTAAACGGTTTTTAAGTTCTTTTTTATAATCCATATTTTTTGGCATCTTAAATGAACCCTTTAATGATTCGACAATTGGATTAAGTTTTTGGTCTTCGTTTTTTTGTTCTTTTTCAGTAAGAATTTTCAAATAGTTTTCAATTATATCAGATAAACTACGATTCTTATCTTTCGCATAACTTTTAGCTCGTTCAATTATATCCCGTTCTATTGTCAATGTTAACTTTGTGTTCATTTTAATTAACTCTTTTAAGTTCAATTACAAAGTTACAAATTAATTTTCAATTCACGTGTTTTTTTTATTTGATTTACACGTGTTTTTTAGCTTGTCGCTAACGGTCGGGGCTTGGCGTAGTGGCGGCATTATAGCACTGCTGTTGACACGAAGCACCAAAGTTCAAGTTTAACAATAATGTTCATACGAAGCACTTCACCCGCCATTACGCCAAACCCTTGTTATGGGCTGTGCTTCTTGTCGTTCGTTTCTATCACTTGTTTTATTGTCGTTACCGCTTTGTCAAATCGTTGTTCCCAATCGCCTGTTATTTCTGTAATGTCAATGTTGTGTTGTTGCAAAATTTGTCTGTGTGAAATGTCTAACAAATTTCTGTCGCTTTCACTTAAACGTGTCCCGTCTTGCACATATTCTACGTCATTGTTGAGATACAGATATATGTCCGCTTTGTTGGAATTATAGATTCTGCTTTCAATTTCAAGTGTCTTGTCAAATATGAAGTTGGCGTAAGATTTTGTTATGTGTATGTCCGTGTCAATGATGATAAGCGGGCTTTGTTCAAAAATCGCTGTGTCAATACGTTTGGCGTGTTCCGTAGCAACAAGATGTAAGTCGTCAAATTCAAATGAGTTGGAATTAGCAATTAAGTCCCTGCCTGCTTCTTTTACTGAACTACAATTAAAATATTTGGCAAGACGTTCGGTCAATGTTGTTTTTCCTGTGCTTTCTGTCCCAAGAACCACAACTTTAATTGCAAAATCTGGCTTTACGCTGTCAGGTAAAAATTTCCAATTTGCAAAAATGTCATTACGAACAGCAGTAGCCGAAACAGGAAATAGTTGCTTTGGAATATCAAAAGCAATATGTTTTATGTCCATAAACGAAGCAACATAATTTCCGTATTCTTCCGATGTAATTACTAAATCATAATCGGGAAAAAACTCTTTGAATTTTGCTGACCAAACCTTTGAAACTTCTTGCGAAGATTCGGAGGAGTTAGGCAATTCACTTTCTAAATAATTGTAGCTTTTGATTTCAATTTTTCTTTCTGTTTCAAAAGTTTTTTCAATCCACTTTTGTCTTGTCGTGGCAGGCATATTTTCTTTATCGCTACAACAAACTAAAACCGTAAGGAAATCACATTTAGTCAAAGCAAAATTTATCATTGCTTCGTGTCCTTTGTGAAAAGGCAGAAACTTTCCGAATATAAATGCTTTAACCATTGTTTAATTGTTTAATTGCTTTTTCCAATTCAATAATCCATAAGTTGCCAATCCAAGAAAGACAAGATACTCTAATGCTAAAAAGACAATTCCTTTTTTGAAAAATAGGAACACGCAAATAATATCAACTACAATCCATAAATACCAAGTTTCAAGCTTCTTTTGAGCAAGCAAAACGGTCGCAGCAATACTCAGCACCATTACGAATGAATCGGCAAACGGAAATGCGGCTTTTGTTTTAAAATAATAAGGTAAATACAAGTGTATATTTGAAAAAAGAAAACCTGCAATAAGTGTCCCAACAATAATTGCACTTGCAAACCAAATTTTTGTTTTGCTTTCGGTTGTCGTGATGCTGTTTTGTTTCGGTTTTTGTTTCCAATTATACCAACCGTAAAGAGTAACAACAAAAAAATAAACTTGTAGAAACATATCTGCGTAAAGTTGAATTTGGAAAAATAAAATGAACAAAAACACTTCATTGATTATTCCTGTTGCCCAAGTAAGTATATTGGCTCTTGATGCAAAATAAACAGACAACAACCCGAACAATGTGCCAATCAACTCAATATAGCTGATTTGATAGCCGATTATTTCAAAAGCGATATCGTTTATTTCAAAAAATATCATCAGAAACTATACTGAATTGATGTGTAAAAATTTATTGGCGCTTGAACAAAATACTTTTTGCTTCCGTCAAAGTCCACATATCCGTGATTAAAGTATTTAGAATTTGTAATGTTGTTCAGAAATACGGAAAATTGAAAATCTTTAATGCTGTAACTTGCTCTGCTGTTCAAGAGAAAATAACTATTCACTTTTTCTTCATTAGCGAAGTCAATGAATGAATGATGTTGGTATCTTGCTGACAATGCTATTGAAAAATTGTTTTTAGAAAAAACAGCTTCTTGATTTATTATGATTAGTGGCGTAAGTATTGGGCTAAATGTTTCTGTTTGTTCTTTTATGCGACTGTAATTGAAAGATGAATTATTTACAAGCGAAAAATGTTTTGAAACCTTGTAATTTACGCTTAATTCAAGCCCTGTTCTAAAACTTTGTTCAACATTGTTGGTAAGAGCTAAACCATTTGGACCAAACTTTCCGTCCAAAACAATTTCGTTTTTAAAATCCATATAGTAAAGGTTCACATCGAAATTCAGTTTGCTTTTTTGAAACCTAAAACCCAATTCGTGATTAAGCACATATTCGGGTTTTGTATTGGACAAAATTGCGTTGCCCAAACTGTCTGCCAACAAATCGTCATTACCGCCAAACATATCGTTTCTTGTCGGTTCTCGTCCTGTATATCCAACGCTGTAATAAAGTGTGGAATTGGGTTTGATAGCAACGCTCAATCCCGCTTTTGGATTGATAAAATGCCATTCTAATTTTTGCAAAGCGACCGCACCTTTGTAATCAAAATTGACATAACGATACTGCACGTCAGCAAAAAATGTAAACCATTTAAACGTATAATCTGCTTTTGTAAAAACACTTATTTCGTTTTTGTAACCTGTGTTTTGATAAAGTTGTCCTTATGTTTTTTCGCTTCCTGTGTGTTGTCGGTTGTAAATGTTTCCGTGAAGTCCTGTTGTTAGATTAAATTGCTTTTTTGAAAAAGTGTAATTACTGAAAAAGCCTACAAAATTTGATAGGAAAGCATAACTGTATAATTCGTCTGTTGAAGACAATCCTATGAAATTATTATAGTCAAATCCGTAGTTTCCTTTTAGAAAAGTGTAGTAAATGCTTGATTGAAGTGATGAAGAACGACTGATTTGCCAAGAGTTTTGTAATTGCGTCAGCATTTGAAAAAATCTGTCTTTTTCCTGCTTGCTATTAGCATTAGTTTGCCTGTCTATGTCAATCAAAGAATCTGAAACGCCAATCCACGCCATATCATTTTGCTGATGTCCTGCCAAAAAGTTGAGTTTCCATATAGATTTGTCATAGAAAAGCCCACTGCTTAAAAAAACGGATTGTGAATTGTTGGAAGAATGATATTTATATCCGTCCGAGTAAATTTGCGATGCTCTAACGTAAAGTGCTTTTTTGTTTTTTACTCCGCTGTTGTATTCGCCAAACACTCGCATACTGTTGAAAGCACCATATCCTAAACCGAAAGTTGTTTTAGTTGTGTCGGCAAGATTTGGTGAAAATAATTGCACACTACCGCCATAACTTGCTACTCCATTTTTTGATGTCCCAACACCACGTTGAATTTGAATTTTGCTGACCGAATTAAGAATGTCAGGATAGTTTGAAAAATAAGCCCCTTGGTCTTCGGGTTCGTTCATTGGCATTCCGTCAAATGTCGTGTTAATTCTTGTTTCGTCAATTCCCCTAATTCTGTAATAAGAATAACCTTGCGAATTTCCACCGTCAGAATAGTTGGTAATTGAAGGTGTTTCAGAAAGCAAAAATGATGGTTCTTGTCCTATTGATTTTTCTTTGATTGTCTTTGAGTAGATGTTTTGAAAAGTTACAGGTGTCCGTTTGTCTGCTTGATAAGTTACAACAACTTCGTCTAAATGTTTTGCACTGTCAATATGTAATGTGTCTTGTGCTGTTAATTGTCCGAACGATAGTAGGGTAAAAACAGTCAGTAAAATATATTTTGTCATTCGCCAATTTCATATTTTTTGTTGTCGGCTCTATCTTGCGGAACGGTCGTCATAGCATTGCCCATAACTTATAAATATCCGCATAAACTTAGTACTTTTTTAAACACTATCCATTTAATTAGCAAAATAGTAGAAAAAGTGGCAAAATTTACTTTTAAATTAAATCAATGAAAATCAAGCCTAAATCTATTTAAAAACATTTACAAACGTATTTTAAACGTAACTAAATATTTATTAACCGAATAAAGTTTGGAGGGCATCTAACCTTTGCACCGTCGATTGATCGAAAAAGCAGTCGGCAACAAATTAACTCAATTTATTAACTAAAACTTTATTATCATGAGTTCATTAAAAAACAAAGTGCAATTAATCGGACACTTAGGTGCAAATCCGGAAGTAAAAACCACAGAAAACAATAAGATGTTGGCGCGCTTCTCTATCGCTACTACCGATTATTACAAAAACGCCAAAGGTGAAAAGCAAGAAGATACGCAGTGGCATCAGGTAGTAGCTTGGGGTAAAACCGCTGAACTAGCAGAAAAGTACTTGCAAAAAGGCAGTAAAGTAACCATTGAGGGTAAGCTCAACAATCGTCAGTACGAAGACAAAGATGGCGTAAAACGCTACATTACGGAAGTAGTGGCTAATGAGCTATTGTTTATGGACAACAAAAGCTAAACCTTAAAAATCAAGGTAGTAAAAAAGGCAGCCGAGGGGCTGTCTTTTTTTATTTTTTATTGTTATTCGTACCTAATTTGACAATTCCTTTAATATCATAAATCAAGTAAACAACAGACACTATGAAAGAAATAGCAGATGCAATAAATGATTTAAAAGAAAGTGCTTCACTATTGAATAAGAAATAAAAGAATAAAGCAATCAGTGCTAAACTTAATGGATAAAGAAAAATTCTAACTAATATTTTTTTAAATGTCCATTCATTTGATAAGGATGGAAATGTCTCGTTGTAGTCTATTCCTTTAACAATATCAATTAAATGCTTTTTAAATACCTCTAGGTTCAATTTATAATACGGTTTTAATAAAGGAACCACAAACTTTCTAGGATCTGAAAGAGAATTAAAAATAAAACCACTATTTGTCTTGGCTACTACAATCAAGTATCCCGTATTATATCTATACTCAAACACTTCTTTATCATAAGCATAAATTACATCTAAGGTTGACTCAACATTCCAGTCTAATGACCTAGCTGATCTATGCATCGCATCAATTAAATCCTGATGGGTACAATTAATTTTAAATTCTTTAAATTTCAATATTCGCCACTGAATTAGAATAACAATTAGAGAAATAACTAGAGCAACTAAAAAACCATTTCCTATACTCCAATCAACAGAAACAGTCACAAAGTAAATAGCAAATGGAATTAAAGCAAAATAGAAATGCTTCAAATACTGCCATGATGTTAACTCTAACCTTTTTGTTTTAAGATTTACATTTATTTCACTCATAAATTATAAGGTATTCATAAACCAAACAAATATAAGTCAATAAAGCGAAAATAATTTTTGATATTCTCTGTCAAACTCAAAGAGGCAAATAACGCATAAAGTAATTTTTCCCTTTTAAAGAAAACAAAAAATCACTCCACCAACTTCCACCTACAATCGTAGCCGCTTAAGATCTCGCCATCAAAAGAAGTTCTAATATTCAAATCGCGGCGACTGACTAAGCCGTAGTTGGGTGAATACTTTTCTTCTGCAAATTGCTTTTCTATTAAGTTTTCTTCATCAATCTGCTTCACTACAAGTAGGTTTGTGAATTGACCCCACCCAAAATCTTCCTTGGCATTCAAGCTTTGATAACTGTAGTTTTGTTCACCTAAAGTATTCATTAGGTTGGCATCCCATGCTCTTCCCACTTTTATTGGATAGCGCAACTTTATCTTCACTACATTATCTTCTTTTAACTCAAAAACACTTTCATCAACAAAAACGCTCCTCACTTTTAGCTTTCTCCAATTGGCAAGGCTATCTTCTCTTAAATAAATCTCTTGGCGATAATTCAAACGGTTTTCTAAATCCCGAAAAGTTTCCACAGTAAGTTCTTTTCGCCAATGCGTTAAAGTGTCAACTGTGCCACTAAAATCATCGTACTTAATGGAATCAATTCGATAGACTTTTTCAACTCCTACTTCAAAAGCAACATAATGGTTTACTGTTGGCTGATCAACAATATCCTCACAACAATCTTCTTCCTCACAAGCTGTAAGTAGTAAAACACCTAAAAATAGGCTAAACCATTTTTTAAAAAGCTTCATTATCTGCTAATAAAACCACCGCCAATTAAATCGCTGCCTTCGTAAAATACAGCCGATTGTCCGGGAGCAATGCCTTTTACCTCTGCCATAAAGTCAACCTCAATTTCTCCGGCTTCATTAATGCTCAAGTGGCTCATTGTTCCTTTGTCTTTATAGCGCACTTTCGTCAATACATCTATGTCGGTGGGAATTTCATTGTACTTAATCAAGTTAGGCTTTCTAACCTTCATTTGCTGACGCTTCAAATCTTCTTTCTTTCCCAAGACTACAGTATTGTCTTCAGGGTTAATGCGAATAACATACATCGGCTCGCCCATAGCAATGCCCAAGCCCTTACGCTGACCAATGGTGTAAAAAGGATAACCTTCGTGCTTACCCAACACATTTCCCTGCATATCGATAAAATCACCGCCTTTTACGCGCTCTTCCAAGCCTTCAACTTTTCGCTTTAAAAATCCTCGGTAATCATTGTCAGGCACAAAGCAAATCTCATAGCTTTCACTTTTCTTTGCTAGCTCTTTGTGGCCTCTATCTAAAGCCATTTTTCGAATTTCAGGCTTGGTGTATTTTCCCAATGGGAACTTGGTTCTTGCCAAAGCTTCTTGAGAAAGTCCCCACAAAACGTAAGACTGATCTTTATTTTCGTCTTTTCCTTTTGAAATTACATAGCGGCTATTTTCATAGCGAACATTCGCATAATGCCCGGTAGCTATAAACTCACAACCCAGCTGATCGGCACGGCGCAAAAGTGCATCCCACTTAATGTGCGTATTGCACAATACACAAGGGTTTGGAGTGCGACCGGCGGTGTATTCATCAACAAAGTTGTTAATGATAAAATCGCCAAACTCTTCGCGTATGTCGATAATCATGTGATGAAAACCGTAATTCACGGCCAAAATTCGTGCATCATTAATATCGTCTAGGCTACAACAACCGGTTGTTTTACGATTATTGCCGCCTGAAGTAGCGTAATCCCAGGTTTTCATGGTTACGCCAATTACTTCATATCCTTCTTCATGCAACAACATTGCGGTAACAGAACTATCAATTCCACCGCTCATTGCTACTAAAACCTTCCCTTTACTATTCTTATTCATATCTAATCGGTCCTCTTAAATCTTCAAATTCCAACTCGTCTTTACGATTGTCTTTAAATTCTTCCATCGACTCCACTTCACCGTCGCCGGTTTCAGGAGTTAATAGTTTTCCCTTATCGTATTTTATCACTTTTTCAATTTCTTTCTTCTCATTGTAGTACCTCCATTCTCCATCTTTGGCATCCTTGTAATAACTTCCAACAGTTGAAGTATCGCCTTCCGGAGTGTAAATAATCGTTGTCCCCTCTTTGAAGCCGTCTTTGTAAGTGGCCTCTTCTTGAATACTTCCGTCATCAAAGTACTTTTTCATAGGTCCCTGTTCCAAATCATTTTCAATTAAAACTTCCATGGCTAACTGCCCATTTCGATGATAGGTTTTCCACATCCCATATTTTTTGTCTGCTACATAAGAACCTTCTGTCAGCAACACCTCACCGGCACCATAAGTTTTCCAAAGTCCCTGCTTTTTTTGATCTAAATAAGGTCCTTCAGCCATTTTATCACCCGTTTCGTAATAATGCGTTGCGTAAACTTTCTTCGAATCCTCTTCGTCGTAGTTTAAAATGCTTTTAATTTTCCCATTATGAAAGTAAATCTTAAAAACATCAAATGGCTCTCCATGTCTAAATTGACCTTCTTTTTGAACTTGTCCATTTTGATAAAAAGACCTCCATTTCCCGTGCTTTAAACCATTTTCATCTAATTGATTAAAAGCAGAATCTTGCTGTGCCCAACCACTTTGAGTTATTAAAGCAAGCAAAACAATTAATATTTTATATTTCCTCATAAGTTTTGCAAAGTTAATTATTCTATCAGAGCTATTTAATAAAATTACGAACCTCTACATACTAGCCTGAGAAAAACAAAAAATAGAAGTCAATTTTACTTCCTTTAGTATCAATTTTAAAAACAAAGCATTTCTGGCAGCACAGCAATCTTGTTTCTTCTTAAAAAATACAAACTGCTTCGACAATAATTGTGCCTTAACTTTTTGGTTAAATTATTAAGTTTACAGTATGCAAAAATTTCTAGAAAAACTAAGCCAACACATTATAAATAAACACCCCAAAGACTTAGGTGAAGTTCAAATTGTGCTTCCGAGCCGAAGAGCCAAAGTTTTTTTAATCGACTATTTCAAGCAGAATATTCAGCAAACTACCTGGCTTCCTGAGATATTTAGTTTAGAAGACTTTGTAAAAGAGCTGAGTGAATTAAATATTTTAGACAACATCGATTTAGTTTTTAAGCTTTATCATACACACCAACAAATTGAGGGCAAACAATCAGAAACATTTGAAGATTTCCTGAGTTGGGCGAATACTTTACTCCAAGACTTTAATGAAGTAGATCGCTATTTGGTTTCTGCAGAAGAATTGTACAGTTTTTTATCGGAAGCCAAAGCACTTGAAAGTTGGAACTTAGGCGAAAGAGAGCTCAGTGAATTTCAAAAAAACTACCTTCGCTTTTGGCGAAAACTCGGTGAGTATTATCAGCATTACAGAAAGCAGCTGATAGAAGAGAAATCAGCTTATCAAGGTTTGGCATTTCGTCAGCTAGCGGAAGACTTAAAGGCAAACAAAATTGAGGTTCAGCAGGAAAAGCAACTTTATTTTGCAGGCTTTAATGCGCTTACCTTGGCAGAAGAGAGCATTATTCACCACTTTGTAAAAAACCACCATGCTCAACTTTTGTGGGATGCCGATGAATATTACTTAAATGACAATAATCAAGAAGCCGGGAGTTTTTTGAGAGCACACAAAAAGAAACAACCAACTTTCGATTGGACTTTTTCCAATTTGTTGGAAGATGAAAAAGAAATCAATATTTACAGCATTTCAGGTGACATTGCTCAGGCGAAATTGATGGGGGAATTGGTTCAGCAAAAACAGCAAAAAAATAGCCTTGAAGATACCGCCATCGTTTTAGGGGACGAAAGTTTACTCATGCCGGTTTTAGAAAGCTTACCGCCAAACATCGATCGCATTAATGTAACCATGGGTTATGCGTTGAGCAATTCAATTTTTTTCCATTTTTTTGAGAGTCTCATCGACCTTCACTTTAAAAAAGAGAGTGCTAAAGGTGGTGGCTTTTACTTTAAAGATGTCATCCGGCTTTTAGAGCAGCCCGCTATTCAATATATTCACAAAGGGGTAAGCGCTCAGGCTAAAAAGTTAATTCAAAAAATTAAAGAGGAAAGAATCATCTACCTTTCCACAGCAGAATTAGCTGAATTTGAATCGCATTTGGGTCTCCCGATTTTTAATTTACCACAAAACACTCCCACCATTTTAAATGGCTTATTTATAAAACTTTGCGAGCAAATTAAAACACACCAAAAAGGAGAATTAAGTGCCGTTGAAAGTGAGTTTTTGTTCGGTTTTTTTCAAGCCTTTAACCGAATAGATTCACTTTGCGAACAGTATACAGCACTCAACACATTCGACAGTTTGTTGCAGCTTTACCGCCAAATTTTGGCAACAGAGTCAGTGGCCTTTGTGGGAGAACCTTTGGGCGGCTTACAATTGATGGGGGTTTTAGAAAGTCGTACTTTGGATTTTAGCCAAGTAATTTTAAGCAGCTTAAATGAAGGTATACTTCCTGCCGGAAAGTCTCAAAACTCATTTATTCCCTTCGATATTAAGAAAAAATTTGGTCTGCCCTCCTACCGTGAGAAAGACGCCATTTTTGCTTATCACTTTTATAGATTATTACAGAGAGCTGATCGAATTGATTTAATCTATAACAGCAAAGTGGATCAATTAAAAGGCGGTGAAAGAAGTCGATTTATTGATCAATTGATTTACGAAATGCCCAAAAAGAATCCTAAAATAAAAATTAATCAAATTAATTTAGCCCCACCCTTGGAAAGCGAAAAGAAGGAAGCTTTAGAAATCAAAAAAAGCGAAGAACACCTTGCCGCCATTAAAGCTCATTTAAGTAAAGGTCTTTCACCTTCTGCACTAAACAGTTTCTTGCTCTGTCCGCTCAACTATTATTACCGCTATATATTAGGTATGCGAGAAGAGCAAATTATTGAGGAAAAAATTGAAAACAACACATTTGGAACCGTTATTCACGATAGCTTAGAAGCGCTTTACACTCCCTTTGTGGGAAAAATTCTCGATGCAAAATCCATTGAGGAAATTAATAGCCAAATTGATGAAGTTGTGAAGAAGCAATATTATCATCATTTAAATTTAACACCCGACAGTGGTAGTCATCGCTTGGCTTTTGAAGTGGCCAAAAAGCTGGTGAAAAACACGGTGGAAATTGATGCCAAATCCATTGAAAAGGGGAAGGAGGTTCAAATAGTTGCACTGGAAAAACAGCTTGAGTGGGAAACCGAAATTAAAATCAATGAGAAAGTAAAACAAAATTTACTCTTAAAAGGTAAAATTGACCGGGTGGATCGCTTAAATGGTCAATTGCGAATCATCGATTACAAAAGTGGTAATGTTGATTATGGCAATTTGAGCTACAAAGACATGAGCAGCTTGAGTGGAGGCAAGAAAACCATTGCCTTACAAATGCTTATCTACCAATATATTTACGAGAACAAATTTTCAGAAAGTGCAAATGCCGGTGTAATTTCCATGCGAAATACTAAAGCGGGCTTTCTCGGCTTAAAGCGCAATGAAGAGGATGATGCAGAAGCACTTTTAAAAATTGTTATTGCTCAAATGTTGGATACTGAAACTGCCTTTATTCACAATGAAAAATCTAACTACTGTGCTTTTTGCGAAGAATAATAAAAAAACCCCTCACGGGAAATGAGGGGTTAAAATCAGGGAAATAGCAGTAAGTTATCTACCACAAATTACTTACACAACTATTAGACGTGAACATAATTAAAATAGTTGCCTAATTATCTTAATTTTATCGCTCAATATGAAAAAAACAGTACTGATTATAGGACTTTTAATTTTTGCTTACGCTACTGCCTTTGGGCAATCCCAGCGAAAAAGATGTGGTTTTGAAGCCATTTACCAAGAACTAAAAAAAGATTCTACTTTTTTAAAAACTCAAGCTGAATTAGATAGAAAAAATAATCAGTCGCAACTAAAAAGCCAAACCATTTTTGTGGTTCCGGTAGTAGTTCATGCCATACACAGAACTTCAGCCGACAGCATAAGCGACGCACAAATCCTTTCTCAAATAGACGTATTAAATACCGACTATCGCAAACTGAATGCCGACACAACCAATGTAGAAAGTGGTTTCTCAAAAGCCGATGTACGCATAGAGTTTTGCTTGGCAAAGCGCGATCCTAACGGAAATTCTACAAGTGGAATTGAACGCTACAAAACCACGATTGACGATGTTTGCAATGGCAATCAATATTTACAAGTAGCACCTATTTGGGATAGAAATCATTATTTAAACATCTGGGTTTGCGATATGGGATCTATACTTGCAGGAAGCTCATACTCTCCGGGTGCTCCCGCTGATCGTGACGGTATTGTTATTCATTACAGAAATTTTGGAAATACGGGAAATGTTCAACCAAATTATGATTTAGGCAGAACTACCACTCACGAGGTGGGTCATTGGTTTAACTTATTGCATATTTGGGGTAGTGATAATTTAAGTTGTACTAGTGACGATGAAGTCATTGACACTCCAAACCAAGGAAAGATCTACTATGGTTGTCCAACTCCTCCTGACTCTTCCTGTGGAAGCAAAGACATGCTTAGCAACTATATGGGCTATGTGGATGATGCCTGCATGGGAAACTTTACCGAAGGTCAAAAAAGAAGAATGCGTAAGGCTATTGTTGAAGAAAGAGAAAAGCTACTACTTTCAGATGCCTGTCTTCCGGTGGGATTAGAAGAAAAACAAATGTTAAATGCAGCCAAGCTTTTTCCCAATCCTTCAAATGGCGAATTTAGGTTTGAACTAAATAGTTCTGATGATTCAAAAAACATAAACTTTTCAGTTTACAGCATAGAGGGTAAAAGTATTCCACTTCAAACAAAAGCTTTTAAAAATGGTTATACAATTGAACTTGCTAATGCAGAAGCAGGAATTTATTTTTTAAACATCCAATCGCCAAAAGCAAGGGTATTAAAAAAGATTATAATTCAGCCATAGAAATTGGTATAATCGTAACTTTGAAGTTCAATAATTTTCCTATGAATTTAGATTTAATTTTACAGTCAGATATGCCGCAAATCTACCATAGAATTGCGGAAAAGGTATTTAATGGCGAACGTATTAGTGAAGAAGAAGGCATTGCTTTATTCGACAAAGCAGCTTCGCTAAATTACCTGGGAAGCTTAGCCAATTACATACGCGAGAAAAAGCATGGGGACAATACCTATTTCAATAAAAACTTTCATATAGAGCCTACAAACATTTGTGTTTTCGACTGCAAGTTTTGTGCTTACTCCAAATTAATTCGTCAAAAAACGGATTATGATGCTTGGGAAATGAGTGAAGAGGAAATTATTGAGAAGGTTCGCTCTTATGATAATAGCGACATTACCGAAGTTCATATTGTGGGCGGCGTTCATCCAAAAATGGGTTTACATTACTTCGCCAATTTGATAAAGAAGGTAAAAGAAATTCGCCCGGAATTGCACGTTAAAGCATTTACCGCAGTTGAATTGGAATATATGTGTCGAAAGGCAAAGGTTTCTTACCGAGAAGGTTTGCAAATCTTAAAAGATCACGGTCAAAATTCATTACCTGGCGGTGGAGCTGAAATTTTTGCTGAAGATATTCGCGCAGAGATATGCAACGACAAATGTTCTTCTGAACAATGGTTGGAAATTCACCAAACGGCTCACGAAATTGGAATGCCTTCAAATGCCACTATGCTTTACGGTCATATTGAGGAACCTAAGCACTTGGTTGACCACATGAATCGCCTTCGCAATTTACAAGACAAAACGGGTGGTTTTAACACTTTCATTCCATTGAAGTTTAGAAATGGGAACAACCAAATGTCGCACATTGAAGAAGTTTCGGTTCTCGAAGATTTACGCATGTATGCCATCGCTCGCATTTACATGGACAACTTCCCTCATCTCAAAGCTTATTGGCCAATGATTGGTAGACAAACGGCTCAGCTGACCTTAAATTACGGTGTTGACGACATCGACGGAACAATCGATGATTCTACCAAAATTTACTCTATGGCAGGTGCAGAAGAACAATCGCCTACCCTAACCACAGAGGAGTTGGTAGCTTTAATTAAGGACGTTGGCAGAAAACCGATAGAAAGAGATAGTGTGTATAATGTGCTAAAAGATTATTCGGAGGTTAACTTTGATGCTGTTGAGGCATAAGTAAAACACCAGTCATTTAAGATTGCAAACAGCTTAAGGTCTTTCTTAAGCTGTTTTTTTCTTTCTCATTTTTTGATTTAAAAACTCCACCATTAGAGAGAAAGCCAGAGAGAAATAAATGTATCCTTTTGGAACATGAACATGCGCTCCATCTAATATTAGTAAGGTTCCTATCATCAACAAAAAAGCCAAGGCGAGCATTTTTACCGTTGGGTTTTCATTGACGAAGTCGCTGATTTTTTGGGCAAACAATAACATCACTAAAAGAGAAATTACTACTGCACAAACCATAATTATAATCTCATCAGAAAGTCCCACTGCGGTTAAAATAGAATCAAAAGAAAAAACAACATCCAAGAGAACAATTTGCGTAATCGCTCGAGAAACAGAATTCATTGCAGTTTTACTCGCACTCTCCTCTACTGAATCACCTTCAATCTTTTGGTGAATCTCTGAAGTACTTTTTGCCAATAAAAACAAACCTCCTACTACCAATATTAAATCTCTTACACTTAACTCAAAATCTTGAATGGTTAAGATCGGTTCTGTTAGTTGAATAATCCATGAAATACCAAACAGCAAGGCAACTCGAATTACAATGGCCAATAACAATCCTATGGTTCGCGCCTTTGATTGATGCTCTTTGGGGAGCTTGTCGGCTACTATGGAAATGAAAATGATATTGTCGATTCCCAATACAATTTCAAGAAAAGTTAAGGTAAGAAGGCTAATCCAAGTTTCTGATTGAAGAAATATTTCCATGATAATTCATTTTGAAGCAAAATAAAACAATATTATAAGATGAATCAATATTTCTTAAAAAAATAATTAACTGATTATATACAAAATAGAAATTATTTTAAAAAATATGGTACTATGTATTGCATATTACTATATTTTAAATATATCTTTGCCAAACAAAATAATAACAAAATGCAAAAAATACTTCTATTCGTTGCAATAAGCATTCTGAGCATTCAACTTAATGCTCAATCAAAAAAATCGGCGCAGCTTTTGGCAGAAATTAGCCAAGGAAATAATGTTTTTAGCATGAGCTATGCGAAACCCATGGAAAATTTCTTTGATATGGACATCGACTTAAACGGCAAAGAAAAAACCTTAGTCGGTGATTTTAGTAGTGGTAAGTTAACAGTAATCAGCGAAGAAAGAGATCTTGATCAGTTAATCAAAGATTTTAAAAGTATTGGTTTTAAACTTCAGCAGTTCGAAGAAAATAAAAATGAAGAAGAAAATGATATCCGTTTATTGTATTTTGAAGAAGGTAAACTGATTAAAGAAGCACATTTTATAATTCACGGAGAAGAAGAACTCATCCTATTTTCGCTTTATGGAGATATGGAATTAGTAGAAAAAGAATAAAAAAGATGAAAATTGAAAATACAAAAGCGCAAATGCGCAAAGGGGTTTTAGAGTTCTGTATTTTATCCATTTTGGAAAATGAAGAAGCTTATCCCTCAGAAATTATCGAAAAACTAAAAGCCGGGAAGTTAATCGTGGTAGAAGGCACACTTTACCCTCTTTTAACGCGACTCAAAAATGCAGACTTACTGCAATATCGATGGGAAGAATCTAAATCCGGACCACCGAGAAAATACTATTCCTTAACCCAAGCGGGAAAAGACTTTTTAAAGGAATTAGAAAGCACTTGGGAGGAACTTGTAAATGCCGTTAAACTAACCAGAAAAAATCAATAATTGACCAAAAATTAAAACGATGAACCAAACAGTAACAGTAAATATAAGCGGATTAGTATTTTACATAGAAGTAAATGCTTATGACCAATTAAAACAATATCTTGACACTATAAAGCTTTATTTTAGCAATGAGGAAGGACAAGAGGAAATTATTGCTGACATAGAGGCTAGAATTGCTGAGTTGCTCAAAGAAAAACTGAGCGATGGTCAGGAGGTCGTTACGCAAGCACATGTAGAGCAAGTAATAGAAGTTATGGGTGAGCCGGAAGCATATATTGATGAAGATGCGCAGCCGGAGGAGCCTAAACAAAAAACAAAAGAAAAGTTTGCTTCAAAAAAGTTATTTCGCGATGAAGATGATAATGTTTTAGGTGGCGTATGTGCGGGTGCAGGACACTATTTTGGAATTGACAAAATATGGTTTAGAATCGCCTTTTTAGTTGCCTTCTTTGGTTATGGTGCAGGTTTATTGCTCTATTTAATTCTGTGGATTATCATTCCTTCGGCAAAAACTACTGCAGAGAAACTGGAAATGAAAGGTGAACCCATTAATGTGGATAGCATTGGCAATGCCATAAAATCTGAATTTAATTCCTTTAAAAAAAAAGTAAACACTAATGAAGTAGAGAATATAGGTCAACGAATTGTTCAATTCTTTTACCAAATCTTTAACTTTATTATCAAACTGATTACTTTTTACTACGATTTATTGTAAAAGCAATATCTGTTATTTTAATGCTTGCTTCAGCCATTTTATTGATTTCATTAATTACACTATTTTTAGGAGGTTCAACCAATATTCGTTTTCAAAATATTCAATTAGATGAAAGTTGGTTAAGTAGCTATGCAGATGTAATTTTTAGTTCCCCCACTTTATACACAGTTGGAGTAATTGGAATCTCACTAGTGGTTCTTATACCAGTTTTAGGAATTTTTTATGGAAGCATTAAATTGCTTTTCAACTTTTCGGCAAACAATAAAGCCATTGGCTTAAGCGCTATTTCTCTTTTGGTAATTGGAGTAATCTTAATTTTTATTTCAGCAACAACTACTGTTAGTGAGTTTTCTTCTAAACAGTCATTTGTAAAAACGAAAAGTTTGTCAAACATTACTTCTGATACATTAGTATTAAGCCAATGGGAAAAGAACAACGGAATTTTGTTTGAGGATCATCAATTTTACGTTCAAAACGATAGCCTTTACATTAATGACTTGATTGTTGATGTAGTGGAAAGTAAATCAGATCAAATAGAATTGTACTATACTTTTTCCGCCAGAGGCAGTAATCGAAAAGAAGCTGCTGAAAGAGCTCAAAAAGTTGATTTACAATATAAAGTGGTAGACAATCAATTATTCATTAAAGAATTTATTGTCACCTCAGTAGACGAAAAATATCGAAATCAGCAATTGAAGTTAAGTATTGGACTCCCCATTGGGAAAAGTATTTACTTAAATGAAAATTCAGAACAATTAATTTATGACATTAAAAATGTAAGTAACACTTATGATGGTAAAATGCTCAACCACCACTGGAAAATGACAGAAGAAGGGCTAATGTGTACTGATTGTAAGTGGCTTGAAAAAGAAAACCAATTAAACAACACTAAAAATACTGAAGATGAAGAAGATTCATTTGAAATTTAGTTTACTGCTTAGTGGAATAATAATTCTAGCTCTAGTTTCAACAAAACTAAAGCTAGAAGCCAAGCAGGCTGTTCGACAAAACACAGAAAAGTATTTAAATACAGAGAGCAAAAAAGAAAACAAAGAATATCGATACTATTTAAAAGTATTTCAAACCTTTAACGCTCAGTAAGGGGTTTATGCTCTCTTCTGAATCGATCAAAATCAGCTTCGTATCTTCTATTTTCTAATTTAGCTTGATACCAATCGTGAAAAAGAATTAATTCAGGCGTTTGCGCTTCCCAACTGTATTTGCCGTTTACTTTGCTTAACTCTTTTAATTCTGCTGCTTTGCTTTTCTTGGTATCTTCAAAGTCATAATACGTGCGATCCAAGTCAATTAGTACCTTTAAAATCAACTTATCTCTAGGTTTTACATCTTTTCTTAACTCCGTTCTTTCCATATACCTTCTAAAACTTTCTACATCGTAATCAATCATATTAAGTTTTAAAAGCTCAATAGAACACAATATCCTCATAATTCTGATCCATACGTTCCATCCCTCTTTTTCCTTTTCCAACTCTTCCATATTATTCAGCAACAACAAAGCTTCTCTAAATTGTTCCTTGGAAAAATAAGTCATCGCTCTTAAGAAAAACACCTTTGTTCTTTGGTAAACCTCTTTTCTATACAATGGAAACTTTTCCATTTCTTTATGGTAATGCTCCACTTTTTCAAATTCGTTCAAGTAGTAATAGGCGTGGGATAATAACTCTAAACAATAATATAAGTTTCTATTAAGAGTTCCAGCTAAAAGGCTCATTGCTCTCTTTCCATAGCGAATAGAACTTTTAAAATCTAACAGGAGAATTTTGTTTTCAAGTAATAGATTTAAAACATAGACTTGTCTTGGCTTTGATTCAACAGCAGGGTTTTCTGTAATAAGCATCAAAAATTTCTCACCAATTACCTGATTTTCTATATAGTTTTTTGTTAATGAATTATATTCAAGGCTCAATAAGTAAAAGAGTGTTTCAATATTTGCAGAATTTGTTTCTTGAATACTAAGCTCTAATTCGTTAATTGTTTCCTTTAAAATTTTTAGATTCCCTTTTTTTGTCGAAGAAAAGTTTACTACAGCATAATATTTATTATATACATTTACTGCTGAAGTATATAAATTTCTGGCATGAGTGTAGAAATCTATTTCCTCTTCCATTTCTTCAAAAGCTTTTAAACCTTTAGTATTCACTAATGCATTTTGCTTAAGCTGTAGAGTTTCAATAAGTTCATCATATAGTTCATATTTTTTAGCTGCACGAATAATTTTATCATAAATTAAGATGGACTCATTAATTAACCCTCGCCCCCTTACAACCCTGGCTTGTACAAGTTCTTTTCTAATTTCAAATCGTTTTTGAAAAACTTTACTGTAATTTCCTTTGCGAAAAATGTTGATATCTAGTATTAGTGATTCCTTGACTCTATTAATAGTTCTATTCAATAATTGTTTGAATGTTTTGTCGCTATTGTTTGGCGAAATTAACTTTTTTAACTTTTCATACTGAATATCAGGATCTTTTATCATAACTTTGTACACTAAAAACATTTTCGATGTATTTGGCGTATCATAAGCACTTAAATGTTTTTCAGCTAATGTTAGTTCCTCCGGCTTTAGTACTTGAACTAAGTTTTTAAGTCGACTTAAAGAATTTTCCATGGCTTAATCTAGGCTTTAAAAATAGTCCATAATATTTGACTATGAAAAGTTTCTCTTAAATTTATTCAAATTTTTAACACGGCTAGACCTCAGCTTTTTGCACAAAAATGTCCGAAACCACTCTAAAAATCCCTCTTATGTTTGCCTTGTAATTAAAACTTAAAAACTATGACAAGCTTAATCACCATTTTAATCGCCTTATTAGGATACGGATCTCCATCTGATTATGAAGGCTATACGGAAGAACAATTAAATGTAGAAATTGCTGAAGCGGAAGCTGCGCAAGAAACAACTACTACAGATAATGACGGAGGTGGATGGGATACTTGGGATGAAGCCGGGTACACTCCTGAACCACAACCTTAAAATATATTTCGGAATAATCTCATTATTTTCTGATTTTCAGAGATCTGCTACTACTGCACTTAAGTTAAATTTTCTCGCCTTAGAGCTGGGACACGAATTCAAGCCTAATAGGTTACAAACAAACCTATTAGGCTATTCTTGTTGCAAATTTTAACACCTTTTCACCTAGGACATTTGTAGCAAATTGTCCATTTTTTATCGAAGAAGTGATGTTACTTTTACATCGTTAATTCAAACAAAAGTCATGTTAGCAGTTATCCAAATCGTACAACAACTTAATGAGGCGCATGCAGCCAAAGTGCGTTTGTTGTTAGAAAGTGATAGTGCTTATGCAGAATTAACACTACCTATTTTTGATTCATATCGTAAAGGTGAAAACGAGAAAACTGCTCAGGAAAAAAGCAATTTAAAATTCAATTCATTTAAGATTATCGAGCGATTAATTTATCGCTCGATACTTTCTTTTTATCAAGTAGAGGATTTATCGGTTAAAGACATTATGCAAACAAGTCTTTTTTACGCATTGTATGGATCAACTCAAAAAACGAAAGTTGAAAAGAAAGAGGAGTTAGAAGAAATTTTTCATCAATTAAAGCGATTTCATATTGAACAGCAAGCAGCAAAATTGGTAAAGGAACTTCAATCACTTCACATAAACACTCCTTTAGAATCTGTTTATGCGTATATGTCAAATTACTACTCAGCTATCGATCGTGCAAATCAGGAAATTATCCAACAGTTTATTCAGTTTAATACCATATTGGGGGAATATATTGAAGAACCAAAAAACAATTTATTAAAGGAGTTAATCGGGAAATACAAGCTAATTAGAAAAATAACTACCAATCACTCAAATCAAACTGCACTTAGCTTTTGCTATACTGCTAAACTAAGCTTAACATTATTAGCAGGTCAAAGTCAGATTCTTTTAGATGGAGGGTGGACTACTTCAACGCTAATGGCTGAAACGAAGAATTGCACTAATAATTTGCCATTTGGAATGTTACGTTTTTATTTAAAAAACATCCTTACTCACCTTGAATATAGGTGGTTAGTTAGTAATGACAAAATAAACGAAGCAAATGAAGTATTTTCAATTTCATCAACTAAATCATTAATTGAAGCTTACAACTTCAATTTTCCTAATAACATTCACGAAAAAACGCTTGCTAAAGAAGCAACTGAAGTTGAGTTTATGCCTAAACACAGCAACATTAACGCTTCTTTAAATATTATACATAAAAATATTTCATATCAATTCAACAAAGGTTACTTCGGTAGAGAGCGACTTTCTCTCTTTTTAAATTAATTTGGTTAACAGAAGAGCTCCTACAGGAGTGAAAGCGGTGAGACAATTGTGATGGTAAATTTTTGATCTCACCGCTTTCTTATTCTCTTTATTTAATCTAAAACTTCATTAATTACATTTCCACTTGCTCCATCGGGAAGTGGAAGCTTTAATATTGCTGAAGCTGTAGGAATAATGTCAGTAATATCATAAGGCTTATAACTTTCACCTTTCTCTATCTCATTTCCAAAAAACAAAAGGGGAACATGCGTATCATAGCGATAGGGAGAACCATGTGTTGAACCGGTCTTTGAATAAATAATGTAATTGGGAGATTCTAAAATCACTAAATCTCCTGATTCTGAAGCCAACAAGCCATTCTTAGTCATTTGATTGTAAACACTACTGTTTATTGCTCGCTCTGAATGATAAACATCGGCAATTCCTTCCATTTCTATCAAAAGAGAAGTGACTGTAGTATTTAGTTGACTTAAATTCACACTTTTTTCAATTAAAGCTGACTTATTAAAATATAGGTTGAAATTTATAAAGTATTCAATCCAATCTGCTTCTCCATATTTTTTATCTAACTCCTCCTCTACTTTATTTCTAATCAGCTTTGCATCAATATAGCCGGCAGGCGCAGATTGCTCTTTTAAAAATAAAGGAACCTCTCCAGCACCGTGATCAGAAGTGAGAAATAATAAATAGTTTTCTTTTCCCACATTATCGTCTAAGAAATTTAAAAGACGAGCAATGTCTTTATCTAATCGCAAATAAGTATCCTGTACCTCTCTGCTATTTACTCCAAAACGATGACCTACATAATCTGTTGCCGAAAAACTAACTGACAAAAAATCTAAAAACTCATCCTCACCCAATTGATTGGCTTTTATTAATGACAAAGCTATATCAAGGGTCATGCTGTTCCCCTGAGGAATTGCTTTTAAGATATCATAACCACTCTTTTCAAAACCTTTAATTAAGTCATAGGGAAAGGAAACCCCACTCCCCTCGTATAATTCTCCTTCGTAAGGGTTTTCGTCAGCTAAACTTTTAGCATAAGTTTTTTCTTCAGCAAATAATTCCCAATCTTCGCTTAAGTACTTTTCTTTAAAATTAATTGAATTAAAATCGTTTAACCATTTAGTGTCCGATTCTTTGTAAAAGTCACTACTCACCCATTTCCCATTTTTCCCGTCAAACCAGTAAGCTCCATTTGCCAAATGTCCTGCCGGTAAAATAGCACCTCTGTCTTTTAAAGAAACACCATAACTCTTCCCTTTAAAATTGCTAAAAAGTCTGATTTCATCAGCAATTGTGCGAGATTTCATTCGTTCTGGAGAATAGTAATTATTCCCTTCCTCATCTGTTAGCTCCACACAATAAACGCGCTTGCCTTCTAGTCTACTATACCAATTGTTTCCCACAATTCCATGCGTAGAAGGTGTAGTTCCGGTAAAAATAGAAGCATGCCCCGGACCTGTGTAGGTTGGTTTGTAATTATAGTTTACATTTCTTGCATAAAAGCCCTCTTCGATCAAGCGATTAAATCCACCTTTTCCAAAATCTTCCGAAAACTTATCCAAATAATCGTAGCGAAGTTGATCAACGACAACTCCAATTAAAAGTTTTGGTTTATTCTGATTAGCTTCTTGTGCATTTAAGTAAAAAACTATGCTAAATAGAATGGGTAAAAAAGTGAGCTTTTTCATTTACAAAAAAATTTTATGCCAAGCAATTAGTGAAATGTTTGACTTCTGTTTAGGAGAACAAACATAATCCCTATACCTAAAATTAAACTTATGCCAATGTTAAGAAGTGCTACTCCCCATAAGTTGTTTTTGATTAACTCTAATGTTTCAAAACTAAAGGTTGAAAAAGTACTTAACCCTCCGCAAAATCCGGTAATTAATAAAAGTCGATAGTTTCCTGAATCGATTAATTCTTGCTTTTGTAGTATGAGTAACAACACTAAAGATAAAATGATACAGCTAACGAAGTTTGAAATAAATGTTCCCATTGGGAAACTCCCATCATATAACCTTAATGTTGCTTTTGCAATTAAGAACCGAAGTAAACTTCCGATTCCGCCACCCAAAAAAACTAAGAAGGCTGAGTACATGATTAATTATGTTGATTGAGTTCGTTTTAAAATAAAGTATTTTGATAGTCGATAAACAAAATAACCGATTCCTACTCCTAAAATACCGCCGCAAAGAACATCCAATGGATAATGAACGCCTAAATAGATTCTACTATAAGATACTATTGCTGCCCAAATCAATAACAAGACTAAAGTAGTCTTCTTTTTTGCCCCCTTTAAAAGCAAGCCCAAAAAAGTAGCAATGGCAAATGTATTGGTTGCGTGGCTAGAAACAAAGCCAAATTGACCACCACATTTATTGTTCACAATATGAACCATTTCATTAATATCAGGATTATGACAAGGGCGTAACCGCTCAAAAACATTTTTAAAAAGTTGCACTGAAATTTGATCAGCTAAGGTAACTGTTAGCGCAGCTCCAATCAATATAATCCAAGTGTGTTTCCCGTATTTTTTGTAAACAAAATACAACAAAATTACATAGAGTGGTATCCATTCTAATTTTCCTGAAATAAACACCATAATCGAATCCATAAAACCTGAATTCAGGCGGTTGAGTGCTAAAAACAGTTCTTGGTCGAAGTCTAAAATAGCTTCAATCATTTGGCATTAATTTCATTCCACAATAAATCTTTGAGCTCTGTAATATTATGTTGTGCTACCGAAGAAATATAAATGTGTTTTACATCGCCCAAACTAGCACTCATTTCCTCCATCAACTCTTCGTCCAGCATATCACTTTTACTGATTGCCAAAATCCGTCTTTTATCTAAAAGTTCCGGATTGTGTTCTTTTAATTCATTCAGCAGAACTTGATATTCTTTTAGAATGTCATCGCTGTCTGCCGGTACTAAAAAGAGTAAAACTGAGTTTCTTTCAATATGTCTTAAAAATCTTAATCCTAATCCCTTCCCTTCATGAGCGCCTTCAATAATTCCGGGGATATCAGCCATAACAAACGATCGGTGATCACGATATGGAATCATCCCTAAGTTTGGAGTAAGGGTTGTAAAGGGGTAATTGGCTATTTCAGGTTTTGCAGCTGAAATGACAGAAAGCAGTGTTGATTTACCTGCATTTGGAAAGCCCACTAAGCCCACATCAGCTAGTACTTTTAGCTCTAAAACTTTCCATTCCTCTTTCCCGGGCTCACCGGGCTGAGCATAGCGTGGTGTTTGATGTGTTGATGACTTAAAGTGAGAATTTCCCAATCCGCCCCTTCCTCCGGAAACTAAGATTTGTTCTTCACCATCTTCAAGTATTTCAAACAGTTGCTCACCCGTATCTGCATCTTTAGCAACTGTGCCAATAGGTACTTCAATAATTTGATCTTCTCCTTCCTTTCCGCTGCTGTGGTTTGCTCCACCATTCTGTCCTGCTTCAGCAATGATATGCTTGCGGTATTTTAAATGAAGTAATGTCCATAGTTGGCTGTTCCCTTTTACTATAATGTGTCCACCACGACCGCCATCACCGCCATCAGGACCACCTTTTGCGGTCAATCTGTCGCGGTGCAAGTGAGCAGAACCTGCGCCTCCTTTACCGGATCGACAACAGATTTTTACATAATCGATAAAATTGGAATTTGCCATGAAGAAAATTTCCGCAAAGGTATTTAAAAATGAGGCTTCTTTTTGCTTAATAAAGAAGTCCTTTTATCATAATAATTTAACCCATTATCAGATAATTTTATCCTTTTAGCGAAAAAAATGTCGTATTAAATAAATGTTAAATACTTAAACTGTATATTTGATTTCTGACAAGATTATGGATAGATTGGAAACGCAAATTGAAAGTAAGAAAGAACTTGAACAGCTGAATGTTTTAATCGTTGAAAGCTCTGAGAGTGACGCCTTGATTATAGGCGAGCTACTCTCTATGTCAATTGATTATAATTATGAAATCTATCATGTAATTAGTTTAAGTGAGGCAGAAGAAATACTAAATGAATCTGATATAGATATTATTTTAGTTAATTTATTCCTACCCGATAGTTTCGGTATTCATACTTTTAATGACCTTTTTCGTGCTTTTCCCGACATTCCGTTTATCATTTTAACAGAAATGGAAGATGATGTTGTAGGTAAAAATGCAGTTCAGAAAGGCGCTCAAGATTTTCTGGTAAAAAGTGATATTGACAAAGACACTTTAAACCGATCAATTGCTTATGCAATTGAGAGAAAAAAAACGGAGGATCAGCTTCGAAAAAGTGAAGAAAGATATAGAGAGCTATTCGTTCGCTCCAACGATGCCATTTATATTTCTACAACTGATGGTGATTTTATAGATGTAAACCCCGCAGGTTTAAAGCTTTTTGGATATGATTTAGACGACATAGATTATATAAAAGTAAACGACCTTTACATTGATGATAACGATCGTCATCGCTTAATGGAAATTCTAGAGAAAAATGGAGAAGTTTCTGACTATGAGGTTGATCTTTTAAAAAAAGATGGAAATACTGTTTTGCATTGTATGTTGAGCACCATTGTAATTCGCGACAAGCAAGATCAGATTATTGGCTACCAGGGAATTATAAAAGACATTACTGAAAAACGTAAAGCTGAGGAAGCATTAATTAAGAGTTTAAGAGATCTTGATCAGGCAAATAAAGAATTGAAGAACTTAAATGCTACACTAGAGCAAAAAGTTGAGGAACGAACAAAACAATTGCTCGAAGAAAAAGAAACTGTAGAAAACCAAAACAAAGAAATCACTGAAAGCATTAATTATGCTAAGCGAATTCAAGCTTCAATTTTACCAAGTTTACATAAAATTCGTGAAAAGCTGCCTGACTCCTTTATTTATTACGCACCAAAAGACATTGTAAGTGGCGACTTTTACTGGTACGACTCCAGTCGAAACAAAGCTTTTTTTGCTGTTATTGATTGCACAGGACATGGAGTACCCGGAGCATTTATGTCAATTATAGGCTATACTCAACTGAATGAAATTGTATCTGATCAGAAAATTACAGACCCCGGAGTTATTTTAAAGGAACTAGATAAAAGAGTTAGAATAGCTCTCAACCAAAACTCAGCAGCAGACTTCAGCAGTAAGGATGGAATGGAGTTAGGTTTAATAGCCGTAAATTTTGAACAGCAAAAAATTGAATTTGCCGGTGCAATGCGTCCATTGTATTTTGTAAAAGATGATGATCTACATATAGTAAAGGGTGACAAATACTCTATTGGTGGGGAATCACGACATAAAAAGAGCTTTAAAACACACCGAATCGGCTTTGAGCGAGGTGATTGTTTTTATTTATTTTCCGACGGTTACCCTGACCAATTTGGCGGCCCAAGAGGAAAGAAATTTATGACAAAAAATGTGGGAGAAATGGTAAAATCAATGGCTCACCTTCCAATGAAAGATCAAGGTAATATTGTAAAAAATGCCATGCTAAACTGGATGAGAGATGACGAACAAGTTGACGACATCCTCATCGCAGGTATAAAGTTTTAATCTTTACTTATTGATTGCATTCGTCAGGCGGTCAAACACTTGCTCCATACTACCTACTCCATCAATTGAGTTGTATTTCCCTTGACCTTTATAATAATCTTTTAAAGGAGCTGTCTTTTTATTGTAAGTTAGAATTCGATTAAAAATTACCGACTCATTCTTATCATCAGCTCTTCCTGAATCTTTACCTCGCTGAACAATTCTGGCAACTAACTCTTCATCATCTACCTCTAAAGATAACATGGTGTCAATTTCAGTATTGTGCTTTTGAAGTAAATCGTCCAAGGCTTGAGCTTGTTCAGTCGTTCTTGGAAAACCGTCAAAAATAAAGCCCTTTGAATCTTTGTGCTCGTTTAAGTAGTTTTCAATCATGCCAATAACCACTTCATCCGGAACTAACTCTCCCTTATCCATAAAGGTTTGAGCTTTTTTACCTAAAGGTGAGTTTTTTTCGATTTCATTTCTCAAAATATCACCGGTAGAAAGGTGTACTAACTGATACTCTTCTTTTAAACGAACAGCTTGCGTTCCTTTTCCGGCGCCCGGAGGTCCAAATAATACTATATTCATTTTGTTACTGTTAGTATTTAATTTTTGGTCTTTTGACAAGACGTATAATTCATTTAAATTTCTGCCTAAGCCATCATAATCTAAGCCATAGCCTACGACAAAATCCGGCTTAATTTCGATGGCAGCAAAATCAATCGGAATATTTTTAGTGTACACTTCAGGCTTAAGCAATAAAGTAGCTATCGCCACCGACTTGGCTCCCATCGCATGAATTTGCTCAGAAACAGCTTCTACCGTATTACCGGTGTCAACAATATCTTCAATAATAATTACATGACGATCTTGCACTTTTTGATCTAAACCTAATAACTGCCTAACGTTTCCTGTGCTTTTTGTTCCTTGATAAGAAGCTACCTTTACAAAGGAAATTTCACTGTCAAAATCAATACGTTTCATTAAATCAGCTGCAAAATAAAAGCAGCCATTCAATACGCCAATAAAAACAGGCTTTTTTCCTATGTACTTACCATGAATGTCTTTAGCAATTCGGTCTATCGACTTTTGAATCTCGCTTTCAGAAATATAAGACTCAAATACTTTATCGTGAAGTTTAATTTTTTTCAAAATGAAAAATTTGCTTTGTAAGGCAGACAAAAGTACCAATTATACCACCACAAACTCAAATGCATTTAGAGTTTATTCTCAAGATTATTCCCTCTATCTTTGCCGCAGAAAATAGCAGAAGAAAAGATGAAAAACATACACAACAGTAGTTTTAAAATTGGCCTATTAGGTGGCGGACAATTAGGGCGTATGACCTTGCAAGAGGCCTACAACCTAAACCTTCATATTTGTGTTTTAGACCCTTCGGCAGAAGCGCCATGTAAAGATTTGGCACATGAATTTGTTCAGGGCGACTTTAAGGACTTTGATACAGTTTATGCTTTTGGGAAAGACAAAGATGTGATTACCATTGAATTTGAAGATGTCAATGCCGATGCACTTGCTCAACTTGAAGAGGAAGGCAAAAAAGTATTTCCCCAAGCTGGTGTTCTAAAGCTTATTCAAGACAAAGGTTTGCAGAAACAATTTTATGAAAAGCACCAGATTCCTACATCACCTTATCACCTTATTAACGGTAAAGCTGATTTAGAAAATTCTGAACTTCAGTTTCCAATTTTTCAAAAGCTTAGAACTTCCGGCTACGATGGTTATGGAGTTCAGTCTCTAAAAGGCAAAGCTGATCTAGAAAAAGCTTTTGATGCTCCCTCAGTAATTGAAGAAGCGGTTGATTTAGATAAAGAACTTTCTGTGATTGTTGCACGAAATAAAAAAGGTGAAATAAAACACTTCCCTCTAGTTGAAATGGAGTTTAACCCCATAGCTAATATGGTTGAATTTTTATTTTCACCGGCTAGCGTACAAAAAGAAGTTGAAGAAAAAGCCTACCGTTTGGCAGAGAAAGTTATTGAGAAGTTAGACATGGTGGGGATTTTAGCCGTAGAAATGTTTTTAGACAAAAAAGGCAATTTAATGGTTAATGAAGTAGCACCAAGAGCACACAATAGCGGTCACCATACCATTGAGGGAAATATTACATCGCAGTTTGCTCAGCACTTACGTTCAATTTTAAATTTACCTTTGGGCGACACCAAACTCATACAGCCGGCTGTTATGGTAAACCTTTTAGGAGAAGAAGATGCCAAAGGTGAAGCAGATTATAGAGGAATGACTGCTTTATTAACTGAGTCAGGAGTTTACCCTCACCTTTATGGCAAAGCGATGGTAAAACCTTTCCGCAAAATGGGTCATGTAACCATTGTAAACCCTAGCCTAGAAGAAGCAAAGAAGTTAGCAAAGAAAATTAAATCAAGCGCTACGGTTAGCGCCAAAAAATAAGTTATGTCAGTAAAAATTGGAATTATAATGGGCAGTATTTCCGACTTAAAAGTCATGGAAGCTGCTACGGACTTTTTAAAGGAAATGAATATTCCGCATGAAGTAGAAATTGTTTCTGCTCATCGTACGCCGGAAAAAATGTTGGAATACGCTAAAAACGCCAAATCTAAAGGCTTGCAAGTAATTATCGCCGCAGCAGGTGGCGCAGCACATTTACCCGGAATGGTAGCTTCTATTACTCCTCTGCCTGTTATTGGAGTGCCCATAAAATCATCCAATTCGATTGACGGATGGGATTCTGTTTTGTCGATTTTGCAAATGCCCGGTGGAGTTCCCGTTGCCACAGTAGCCCTTAATGGAGCTAAAAATGCCGCCATTTTAGCAGCTCAAATTATTGCTACGGCAGATGAAAAGATTGCAAAGCAAATGGCTGATTATAAAGAAGAGCTTAAAGAAAAGGTAGCACTAATGAATAAGGAGCTCAAGCAAAAGTAAATGCACTATCCTACTGCTAAAGATATTGAGTTTGCTCACAAGAGTATAAGTAAGGGAGTTCACAGAACACCTATTTTGCAGTCAACCGCTATAAATCAACTAGCCGGATGCGAAATCTACTTTAAGTGTGAGAATTTTCAAAAAGTAGGAGCTTTTAAAATGCGAGGGGCACTTTTTGCGCTTCAACAACTTACGGAAGCAGAAAAAGCAAATGGAGTTGTCACTCACTCCTCGGGAAATCATGCGCAAGCAGTAGCTCTAGCTGCCAAAGAATTGGGCATTAAAGCCTATATTGTAATGCCTGAAAACTCACCAAAAGTTAAAGTTGAGGCGGTAAAAAACTACGGTGGCGAAATCACTTTTTGCACTTCAAACCTAGAAGCCCGAGAAAGCGAAATGCTAAAATTAAAAGCTGCCACTCAAGCAATTTTTATACCTCCTTATGACCACTTTAACATCGTTTGCGGACAGGCAACAGCAGCAAAAGAGCTCATTGAAGATTGTAATGATTTAGATGCTATCCTCTGTCCTGTAGGCGGTGGCGGACTTTTAGCCGGCACTTCACTTTCTAATAAGTACTTCCATAATGCATTAGTTTATGGCTGTGAACCTAGCGGAGCAGATGATGCATATCAATCCTTTAAATCAGGGAAGCTAATTCCTCAAGAAAACCCAAAGACCATAGCAGATGGCTTACGAACCTCATTAGGAGAGTTGAATTTCTCCATTATTAAAAAGGAAGTAGAAGATATTTTATGTGTGAGCGAGGAAGCTATTGTAGATGCTATGCGACTAATATGGGAGCGTATGAAAATCATTGTTGAACCCTCAGCAGCTGTTCCACTTGCTGCTGTATTAACCAACAAACCTCTCTTCCAAAACCAAAAAGTAGGCATTATTCTCAGCGGCGGGAATGTGGATTTGGTAGATTATTTTGAGGATTGAGGAAAAATTAATGCTTATTTTAAATGAAACTATGCCTTTTTCTTTCCAACTCTTGAGTTAAACACTTGTCTACGATTTAAGAAATATACCAATACTGTTTAATTACAATTAACCTAAATTAACCTAACAATAAAATATTTCTTCCATAGCTAGTCACTTTCGTATAATTCCGCAACATTATTCAAGTTCGTTAGATTGTTGATTTCATAAAAATAGTTCAGTTGCCATTTTTGAGCTCGTTCAGCTTGTTTGCTTTTAACTTTATCCCATGTCGGATAAAGTCGAAATGCTCTTTTTCCTTCTTTTTTGTCGGTTGATATTATCCCTTTCTTAATCAGTACTGATTTTGGGAAAACAAATTGCCCAAACTTACTATCATTCCGCACATTTACTACATAAAAATCAATTCGATCGGTTTCATGAAAAGGTTCAATCGTTCCACGATTATTTCGCTTCCAAAATGTCACGAATTGTCCATTTTTTTTCGGCGTAATTTTAGCATTTCTACTAAAAACAATTCTCCCATTAAGTTCAAATCGACAAGCCTCATATTCTTTGCTTTCTGCTTCTTTAACAAAATCAGCAATTTCAAAAGAACATTTATCGTAAATCTCTACTTTGATTTGTTTTAGGTTAGTATCCATTTATTTTTTTACTAGATTTTACTTTTTTACTATAAAAGTTATAACATAAGGCATTGCTTACAAAAGTAGAACTTGTATGACATAGAACAATTGCACGATGACTAAAAACATTCTTTCAATTGCTGACATATCTACACAATTGAGACGAATTGTCGCAGATGGTGACATACTTACAATTTAACTCTATTAGCTCAAAAACAATCCCCAATCCTTTCAAATAAATCATTATCAAGGTATTAAATGATTAAAATTGAGATAAATTAAAATTAATTTTCAAATATCGGCAGTATGCACAATGCTTGCGGTAGGTAGAGAAAATTATTCAAAAACCTTTTAATTGAACAAAATTCAATTTAACAAATGAAAGTATTAGTAATCGGAGCCGGAAATATGGGCTTAGCCTATGCAAGGGCTCTTGTAAAATCAGAATTTCTAAACAAAACCAACCTAATGATTTCGGATACAAATCCGGAAAAAACGGAAGAACTTAAAAAAGTGAGTCGCTTTGATGTTTTTACTGATTTGAGTGATTGTCTGCCCAAAGCAGATATCGTTTTTCTTGCTGTAAAACCTTATCATGCCGAAGAGTTAATGGCAGAATTAAAACCCATGATGCACAAAGATCAAATTGTGATTTCCATTATGGCTGGAGTTACTATTCAAAGCATGAAAGATGGCTTAGGAATCACTAAGGTCGTACGTGCTATGCCAAACTTACCGGCGCAAGTAGGTAAAGGTTTAACTTCTTTTACCGCTTCAGACGAAGTTTCTAGATTAGAACTTTCTACTGTAGAAAAACTATTAGACACTACAGGTAAATCTGTTCGATTAGATACTGAAAATGACGTAGATGCTTCTACAGGAATTTCAGGTAGTGGGCCGGCTTATGTATTTTACTTTATGCAATCTATGATGGAAGCCGCGCAAAAAATGGGTTTTTCCGACCACGATTCAAAAGTATTAGTTAGCCAAACTTTCGAAGGTGCTGTGGAACTTTTTAACCAATCGGATTTAAGCCCCAGCGTTTGGATGAACCGAGTAGCCTCAAAAGGGGGAACTACTAGAGCTGCTTTAGACTCTATGGATGATAATAATGTTAAAGACATGATTCAAGAGGCAGCCTATGCTGCATTTAACCGAGCAGTTGAACTCGGAAAAGAGTCCTAATTGAATTTTAATCAGAATCAATACCAATGAATTTCGATAGAAAACAATACAAAAAACGAATTGTCATAAAAGTAGGCACTAACGTAATGGTTAATCGCGACAACCGAATCGTTGGGCCTATATTAAAAAAACTCGTCGACCAAATTGCACGACTTTACGAAGAAGATATTATTACAGTTTTAATTTCTTCAGGTTCTGTAATTGCGGGTAAAGAGGTGTTGGATGAAAATACCATTGAAGACCCAACTACTCGACGCCAAGTATACTCTGCTGTTGGTCAGCCGAGAATGATGAGGCACTACTACAGCATTTTCCATGATTATGGAATGAGATGTGCACAGGTGTTAGCCACGAAAAGAGATTTTGATGAGGGAAAACACCGCGACAATATGATTAATTGTTACGAAGGTTTATTGAGCCAAGGAATTGTACCCATTGCCAATGAAGATGATGCCGTTTCTCTTTCCATGTCGATGTTTACCGACAATGATGAATTAGCAAGTTTGGTGGCAGAATTAATTCATGCGGATATGCTCATTTTACTAACCGATACAGATGGTCTTTACGATGGTCATCCGGATGACGATGATAGTTCTGTCATTAAAAGTGTAAGTACAGACCAAGATGTAGAAAAATATATACAAAGTTCAGATAAGAAAGAAGGTGAAGGCAGAGGTGGAATGGACTCTAAATTAAAAGTGGCCAAAGCAACGGCTGCCAAGAATATACCTACTTATATAGCGAATGGTAAAATCGATGATAACATCATTGATATTGTTCATGGCAAAAATGTTGGAACAAGAATCTACCACGACGAATAAAAGTATAATTTAAAAATAAAAAGGAAATAATTACATGAAGTTATTAGACACAAAGACTAAAAACTCCGTTTTACAATCAATGATCAATTACCTCGACAATGATCGGGAGGCAATTATTGCTGCCAATAAAAAAGACTTAGAGGCTTTTAGTAGTGATGATCAAGCTTTATACGAGCGTTTAATTGTCGATAACAAAAAAGTAGACGATATGATTCGTGCGGTTCGTGAGGTAAAGGAACAAGATGATCCTGTGGGTAAAACCATTAGTGATGATACTCTGGAGAACGGTTTAAAAATCACCAATAAGACCGCACCATTCGGAACCATTATGATTATCTATGAATCGCGACCGGATGTTACGATTGAAGCAGCTGTTTTAGCATTTAAAGCCAACAATAAAATCCTTTTAAAAGGTGGTAGAGAAGCCCATAACAGTAACGAAGAGTTGGTGAAATGTTGGCACAAAGCACTTGCTGATAATAATCTAGAAGCGGATTGGATTCAATACATGAAAATGAATCGTGAAAAAACACAGGAGTTTTTAAGAAATCCCGATCAACCTTTGGACTTAATCGTGCCAAGAGGTGGTGAAAAATTAATCAATTTTGTAAAAGAACATGCGAAGTGTGCTGTTTTAGTAAGCGGTAGAGGAAATAATTTTGCTTATGTTTCTCCTGATGCTGACCCGGAAAAAGTAATTCCGGTAATTGTAAATGCAAAAACCAATAAAATTTCAGGCTGTAATGCTTTAGATAAAATTTTAGTGGATGAAGATCACCCGAATTTCAAAGATACTTTACTCACCATTGAGGGTGCATTAAAGGAAAAAGATGTTGAAGTAATTGGCACAGAAAAAGTATTGGATTACATTGACAGCGATAAGAAAGTTGAAAACGACGATGTTTGGTACGAAGAGTTTTTAGCAAGAAAGGCTGCAATAGGTACGGTTAAAGGTTTAGAAAATGCCATTGATATGATTAACAAATATTCAGGTGGTCATTCAAACATTATTTTAACAGAAGATGAAGAAAAAGCTTTGACTTTTATGGAACAAATTGACAGTGCTGCTGTTTATCATAATGCATCCACACGTTTTACCGATGGCGGTCAAATGGGCGTAGGTGCAGAATTGGCTATTAGTACCGACAAATTGCACCACAGAGGGCCACTAGGCTTGAAGCAGTTAGTAACAAATAAATACCACGTTCTGGGAACAGGACAAATACGAAAATAAATCCCTTTTTCATGTGAAAACGTGAAATTCTATTAGTTAGTAAAGCAGAGAGCCTCGAAGAAATTCGGGGCTTTTGTTTATTAAATTTGCAGCATGGAATTCCAACTCACTTCAGAATATCAACCCACGGGAGATCAACCCGAAGCTATACGTCAACTAACTGAAGGAGTTAATAATGGAGAACACGCTCAAACACTTTTGGGAGTTACCGGCTCGGGTAAAACTTTTACCATTGCCAATGTAATTCAGCAGACCGGAAGACCTACACTAGTACTTAGCCACAACAAAACACTAGCTGCTCAGCTTTACGGAGAATTCAAGCAATTTTTCCCCAATAATGCAGTAGAGTACTTTGTTTCTTATTACGATTACTATCAACCTGAAGCCTATATTCCCGGCTCAGACACATACATTGAAAAAGATTTATCTATTAATGACGAGATTGAAAAGCTGCGATTAAGCGCTACCTCTTCCCTACTTTCAGGAAGACGAGATGTAATTGTTGTTTCATCCGTTTCTTGTATTTACGGTATTTCTAATCCTTCTGATTTTAAAGAAAATGTTACCAGAATCCATTTAGGACAACTCATTAGTAGAAATAAACTTTTACACCAATTTGTTTTGGCTTTGTATTCTAGAGCTACTTTAGAATTTGAAAGAGGTACATTTAGAGTAAAAGGTGACACAGTAGATATTTATCCGGCTTATGCAGATATAGCCTACCGTATAAGTTTTTTCGGCGACGAGATTGAAGATATCCGCTCATTTGACCCCGCGAACGGAAGTACAGTTGAACACTTTGAGCAACTTGATATTTACCCTGCCAATCTTTTTGTTACTACTCAAGACAGAATGAATGATGCAATTTGGGAGATTCAACAAGATATGGTGAAGCAGGTTGAATACTTTAATGAAATAGGAAAACCATTAGAAGAAAAAAGAATTGAAGAGCGCACCTTGCACGATTTAGAAATGATGAAAGAGCTGGGCTATTGCTCAGGAATTGAAAATTATTCACGCTACTTTGACGCTCGACTTCCGGGTACACGCCCTTTCTGTTTGATGGATTACTTTCCTGATGACTATTTACTGGTGGTGGACGAAAGCCATGTTACAGTGCCACAAATCAATGCTATGTACGGTGGCGACCGTTCTAGAAAAACGAATTTAGTTGAATACGGTTTTAGATTACCTGCTGCACTTGACAATCGTCCATTGAAGTTTGAGGAATGGGAGCGTTTAAGAAATCAAGCCATTTATGTAAGTGCCACACCGGCCGATTATGAAATCAGAGAATCTGAAGGCGTAATTGTAGAACAAGTGATTCGACCAACAGGACTGCTCGATCCTATTATTGAAATTCGTCCTACTCAAAACCAAGTGGATGATTTAATGGAAGAAATTGCAATAAGAGCTGAAAAAGGTGAGCGTATTTTAGTAACAACTCTCACAAAGAGAATGGCTGAAGAGCTGACCAAATACTTTACTCAAAATGGAATAAAAAGCAGGTACATCCACTCAGATGTTGATACCCTAGAGCGAGTTGAGATATTGAATGATTTGCGAAATGGAGAATTTGATGTACTAATTGGTGTAAACTTATTGAGAGAAGGTCTTGATTTACCTGAAGTTTCACTTGTAGCCATTATGGATGCTGATAAAGAGGGTTTTTTACGCTCGGTTCGCTCATTGACACAAACTGCCGGAAGAGCTGCTAGAAACGTAAATGGCAAAGTAATTTTTTACGCTGATACAGTTACGGGTTCTATGCAAAAAACGATTGATGAAACAGAGCGAAGAAGGGAAAAGCAAATCGCCTACAACCAAGCTCATGGAATTACTCCAACTGCCTTGAACAAGCGTAAATCACACATGATTAAACAAAGTACTAAGGCTTATACTGAATTTGACGCTTCCACTTCAATTGCAGCAGACCCTGTAGTGAAGTATATGAACAAAGAAAAACTGGAAAAAAATATTCAGAAAACACAAAAAGCAATGGAAAAAGCTGCTAAGGAGTTGGACTTTATGGAAGCTGCAAGACTGCGCGATGAGTTGTTTGAGTTGAAGAAGATTTTGAAAGAGAAATAAATTTAAAAATCTAAGGTTAATTGCCCGTTTTTAGGCTTTTCTTTTATATCCAATTGACTTAAACTTAAGCCAAGTAGCCTGACACTTTTTTCGGGCCAAGCCGGATTTTGAAGCAAGTCGACAGCAAGCTCCCAAATCAATTGCTCATCTTTTGTATAAAAATCAAGTGTTCTGGAACGACTGCGAACTTCAAAATCATGATACTTTATTTTCAGTGTTAGTGTTCTCCCCTTTCTTCCTACTCTTTCAATTCGTTGCATCAACTTTTGGTGAACCAATCTCAACTTTTCAAAATATTCTTCAGCTTGATGAATATCTTCACTAAAGGTTCGCTCAGCTCCAATTGATTTTCGAATACGGTTGTTTACTACAGCCCTTTGGTCATTGGCAGTAATAATGTTGTGATAATGCTTTCCTGCTTTACCAAATTTTTGAATCAATTCCTTTCGGCTCAACTTCATTAAGTCTTCACCTTTAAAAATTCCATTTTCGTGCATTCGCTTTGCTGTAGCTTTGCCGACTCCATGAAACTTTTCAATTTTTAACTCTTTCATAAAGTCAATCGCTTCATCGGGTAAAATCACACTTAAGCCATCCGGTTTATCTAAATCTGATGCGGTTTTCGCTAAAAACTTATTGAATGAAACTCCAGCAGAGGCTGTTAATCGAGTTTTTTCTAATATATCTTTTCTAATTAGTTGTGCTATTTTTATAGCTGAGCGAATATTTTTTTTGTTGTAGGTAACATCTAAGTAAGCTTCATCGAGCGAAAGGGGTTCAATGAGGTCGGTGTATGCCTTAAATATTTCCATAATTTGATTAGAAACTTCTTTGTAACGATCATGTCGACCTTTTACAAATATTAAATGTGGACATTTTGCTTTGGCAATTTTTGAAGGCATGGCAGAGTGTACTCCGTACTTTCTGGCTTCGTAGCTCGCAGCAGCTACTACTCCCCTTTCTTTTGAACCACCAACTGCTATTGCTTTTCCTTTTAGCTCGGGATTGTCTAACTGCTCAACAGAGGCAAAAAAGGCATCCATGTCAATGTGGATTATCTTTCTAAACTCTTTTATTTCTCTATTTCCTTCCATTTTCAACTCATAAAATTATTTGCTTTAATTTTAAAAAAATGTTAATTATTGTCATTTTTAAAAATAGATGTTCAAACATTAGATGTATATACATATATTTGCACCATAATTTAAAAACTTAAAACAATGAGAAAACTATTTAGCACCGCTACTGCCCTTATGATTAGTGCCGTAGTATTAGCAGGAGGCCCAAAAGGCGAAACTTACAAAGTAAACAAAGAAAGCAGTAATGTAGAATGGGTGGGTAAGAAAGTTACCGGAGAGCATTTTGGAGTTGTAAAAATTAAAGAAGGTACCGTTGAAATGGAAGGTGAGCAAATTCTTTCGGGAACCTTAGTAATGGACATGAACACAATAAAAGTTCAAGACATTGAAGATCCGGAAACAAATGGAAAATTAAAAGGTCACTTAATGTCTGATGACTTTTTCGGTGTGAAAAATCATCCTACAGCTACTTTAAAAATTAATAAAGTAGAAAAAATTAAAGGCAACAAACACACCATTTATGCTGACTTAACCATAAAAGGAAAAACTGAAGCAGTAGAAATTCCTGCGACTATTATTGTAAAAGACGATAAAGTAGTTACTGTTGGTGAAATTGAAATTGACAGAACAAAATTTGATATTCGCTATGGTTCAGGTCAGTTTTTTGACAATTTGGGTGACAACATGATTTACGATGACTTTACAGTAAAGTTTAAAGTTGGCGCAGTTAAAGGCTAATTTTTTATTTGGTTAATAAAGCAAAATCCTCTGATTAAATAAATCAGGGGATTTTTTTATACCTTAATCGCCCTCAACATTTCTCGCTTCCCTCCTACAGGACCTTTAAGTTTTTCAATTTTAAACCCATTTTCCTGTAATCGTCTCCTTATGATTCCTTTTACACAATAAGTAACTAATATACCATTCGCATTTAAAGCCTTATATAGTTTTTTAAAAATTTCAGGCGACCACAGCTCCTCTTGCTTTTCCGGAGCAAAAGCATCAAAATAAATTAGGTCGTAACTTTCCTTTAAGTTAAAATTTTCCAGTTGGTCATTAATCTTCAAAAGATGAAAATAATTGTTGATTTTATGGAGTTCTTCCCAACTAGATTCATGAATTTGGTAAAAAATTGAGGCTGATTCTTCTAAAATTTCGGCATAATTTAATTTTTTTGCTTCCTCTATCTTAATCGGATAAGCTTCTATGCTGTGCATTTCTATCTTTAATTTATTTTTTTGAGCAGTCAAAGCTGTCAAGTAAACGTTCAAACCGGTTCCCATGCCTACTTCAAAAACTTTTAGTTGCTCAGTCTCTTTGGCTTTATAGAGCAAAGCGGATTGAATAAAAATATGTTGTGATTCAGCAATCGACCCATGTTTTGAATGATAGTGCTCATCCATTTCAGGAAGGTAAAAAGAGTGAGATCCATCCCCTGTTTTAACCAATTGTTTCTGCATATTTCTTTGCGTAATTTTACGGACAAAATTGTCCGAAAACCTACAAATGTAGGCAATTGTGTTTTATAAAATTCTAAAAAATTAATCTAATGGATTATCAAAAATACATTGAAAAAAGCATTTCATATAAAGAATATATTAATCAGGTAGAAGAGCTGGTGAATAACAATAAAACTTCCGGTGAAAACCAAAGTATTGAATTGTCGGAGTACACTAAATTGAACTTGCGTAGAATGAATCGGCTTAACAAAACAAATGTTTTAAATGAAGAAATTCATTCTGTTTTAAAAGAGTGTAAAACTCCAATGGTATGGTTAGTTCTAACTGAAGCTTGGTGTGGTGATGCTGCACAAAATATTCCTTATATCAACTTATTGGCAGATAACTCTGAAAACATCGAATTAGGGTTTCTTTACCGTGATGAAAATCTCGAACTTATGGATGCCTTTTTAACAAATGGTGGACGTTCTATTCCGAAGCTTATTGCATTAAACAAAGAAACAAATGAGTTAATAGGCAGTTGGGGCCCTCGACCTCAGGAAGCACAAGAGCGAATGAAAGTACTCAGCCAGACTCCTGAGCTAAAAAAAGAAGAGATCATTACAGAAATTCAGCTTTGGTACGCCAGGGACAAAAATCAAAGTATTCAGAAAGAGTTTTTAGATTTGCTGAAAAGCTGGTGCTAAAGCTGAGCAATAAGTTGAATATTTTACAGTTTTCTTACTGTATATTTGTCGCATGAATACCCAAAGACTTTTATTTATTTCACTTTTGTTTATTCTTTTAGCTTCTTGCAGAAAGGAGGACGAAATATTTGACGGAAGTTCAGCTCAACTTAACTTTTCTACTGATTCGATTACGTTTGATACGGTTTTTACAACCATTGGAACATCCACCAAGTACTTTATGGTGCACAACCCATACAGTGAGACAGTTAAAATTAGCAGTATTCGCCTAACCGGAGGACAACAATCCAATTTTAGAATAAATGTGGATGGGCGTTCAGGCAATTCTCATCAAGATGTAGAAATTCCACCAAAAGACAGTATCTGGGTATTTGTAGAGGCTACTGTTGATCCAAATAATCTTCAAAACCCTTTTGTAATTGAAGACTATGTAGAGTTCATCACCAATAGTAATCGACAAACGGTTAAACTAGTAGCTTGGGGACAAAATGCCATCTACTATACTCCGACTACATTCAGCAATAATTTACCTGATTACACTTGTTTAACCGGTCCTTGTGGGGATGACATTCCACCGGTAAATGTTCAGTGGACAGATTCCCTGCCTATAGTGATTTACGGCTATGTGGTGGTCGACAGCTTGGATGAATTAACTATTCAAGCCGGAACGAAAGTTCATTTTCACAATAGTGCAGGATTATGGGTGTATAGTGGAGGTAAATTAACTGTTAACGGCACTAAAGAAGAACCCGTCATTTTTCAAGGTGATCGACTAGAACTTCCATACAGTGAACGCCCCGGGCAATGGGACAGAATATGGATTAATGAAGGCGCTCAGAACAGCATCAACTACGCCATAATTAAAAATGCTTTTATTGGTATACAAGCTGAAGTTTCACCTTTCACTAATCCACCTTACGACCCCAACACTCCGAGGTATTTAGAAATAAAGAACACTATTATCGATAACTCAGCCTCAGTCGGTCTTTTGTCTTCCATTTTTACAATTGATGCAGAAAACCTATTAATTACCAATAGCGGACAACACAATGTAGTTTTAAGAAGTGCCGGTGATTATAACTTTACTCATTGTACTTTCGCCAACTATTTTGATGCAGCCAAAAGGGAAACTCCTTCTTTTTTTGTGTTAAATTCATTTGTTACTGCTAATGCAACTCAAGTAATTGGAGTGCCTGAAGTACAATTATACAACTCTATAGTCGATGGTGACTTAGACAATGAATTCGACACAGAAGTAATTAACAATGGAAGTATAACATTCGATGTGCAGAATACATTGCTAAAAACGACCTACAACACCTCAAACAATTCTGAGTTTCAAAATATCATCAAAAATCCTTCATCGGAAATATTTAACGATCCATCGAATGGAGATTTTGAACTCTTTGAGCAATCCGTTGCTAGAAACGGCGGAAACATCAATTTTGCCAATCAAGTTCCATTAGATTTAAATGGCGAAAGCAGAACAACAGACGGTCAACCTGATTTAGGGGTTTTTGAATGGGTAGAGTAATGACACTCAATTTAATCAAGTGAAACCTTGACTTTATCTTAATAGTTTGTTATTAATAACAATTTTCTAATATAAAACACAGTAAAAAGTGATATAAATCATTCTATTTTACCATTCATCCTTTTCTTTTGCTTTAATTCATTTAGCGACTTGTTTTCTACCTCCCTCCCATTATATTTGTGCATCAAAACTTAATCAGTTCTTATGAGCTCTATATTAAAAGCTGAACACATTGTAAAGGAATACGCCAACCATCGTGCTTTGGATGATGTGAGTATTGAAGTGCCCAAGGGAAGCATTTTTGGACTGCTTGGTCCGAATGGTGCCGGCAAAACCTCTTTAATTCGTATTATCAATCAAATAACGGCACCGGACTCCGGCACAATTTATTTCGACAATGAACCTTTACGTGCTAAGCATGTAGACCAAATTGGTTACCTTCCGGAAGAAAGAGGTTTGTATAAAAAGATGGAAGTGGGTGAGCAAGCCATGTATTTAGCACAACTCAAAGGCATGCCTAAAGCTGAAGCTAAAAGACGTTTAGTGGATTGGTTTAAAAAATTCGACATTGCGCCTTGGTGGAACAAAAAAGTGGAAGAGCTTTCTAAAGGTATGGCTCAAAAAGTTCAGTTTATTGTCACTGTTTTACACGAACCAAAATTGTTGATTCTAGATGAACCTTTTAGTGGTTTTGACCCAATTAATACCAACATTGTAAAGTCCGAGATTCTCAGATTAAAAGAACAAGGAACAAGCATTATACTTTCTACTCACAACATGGGCTCTGTAGAAGAGATTTGCGAGTACATTGCACTGATCAACAACAGTAAGAAAATACTTGGCGGAAGTGTAAAGCAAATTCAGAAAGATTTTAAAGAAGATGTTTATGAAATCACCTTCAAGGGAAATTTAATCGCTTTTACTAATGCGCTATGGACCGGCTGTGAACTCCTCGGTAAAAGAGAAGAGGAAGGTTTTACCAAAGCAAAGGTAAAACTGACACAACACCAATCGCCTAACGAAGTGCTAAAAGCAGTTGTTCCTCATGTGGAAGTTTATGGTTTGAGAGAAATTATTCCGAGCATGAACGACATTTTTATAAAACAAGTGGAAAGCAATTCACCAACCAAAAAAGCAGAAAATGAATAAAGTCAACTTAATCATACAAAGAGAATACCTCAGTAGAGTTAAAAAGAAGTCATTTATTATTATGAGCATTGTTGGTCCTCTGCTCATAGCAGCCATTATGATTGTTCCAGCTTGGCTGGCGACTAGCTCGGAAGACTATCAAAACATTGAGGTATTAGATGAAACCGGTTTGTTTATTCGCAACCTTGAGAATACGGAAGAAATTAAATTCAATTATGAGTTCAGAAGTCTGGAGCAAGCTCAAAAAGATTTGAATGAAGGAGGTAAATATACAGCCATTTTGCACATTCCTAAAGTGGTAATTACTCATCCAAAAACGGTGCAAATCTTCTACAAAGAAAAACCAAAAGGCAGTTCTATCAGCTATATGGAAACACAAATTGCCAAGGTGATTGAAAACAAAAAGCTGGAGGACTTACACAACCTTTCCTTAGATCAAATTTCAGGGCTACGACCCAATGTTCAAATTGTACCTAATAAAGTTACATCCGATGGAAAGTCGGAAGAAACCGCTGATGGTGTGGCCTCCCTTTTGGGTTATTTCCTAGCCTTTTTCATTTATCTTTTCATTTTTCTGTTTGGCGTACAAGTGATGCGCGGGGTGATCGAAGAAAAAAGCAATCGAATTGTAGAAGTGATTATTTCTTCAGTTAAACCATTTCAATTGATGATGGGAAAAATTTTGGGAATTGCTTTAGTTGCAATTACTCAATTTTTAATTTGGGTAGTTTTAAGTACTGCAATAATTGGAGGGGCTCAGCAATTTTTTAAGGAAGAACTCAAAGCTGCACAAACCGAACAAGTCAAAAAGATGGAATCAGTGACCCCCTCTGATTCAAAGTCGTCAGAATCAAGCGACCAATCATCAGAATTTATTGCTCGCCTTAGCGGACAATTGAGTATGATCAATTTCCCCTTAGTATTGGGCGCATTTCTATTCTATTTTATAGGAGGTTACCTATTATATGGCTCTCTATTTGCAGCTATCGGTTCAGCAGTTGACAATGAAACCGATACTCAACAATTTATGGTTCCAGTTACCATACCCCTAATTTTAGCAATTGCTATGGCGCAAGTAGCTATTGAAAACCCGGATGGAACGCTCGCATTTTGGGGTTCTATGATCCCTTTTACTTCTCCAATTATTATGATGATTAGAATTCCGGTTGGAGTAGCCTATTGGGAAATTATACTCTCTATGGGCTTATTAATTGCTACCTTTATTGCTTCTACTTGGGTAGCCGGAAAAATTTATCGCACAGGAATTTTAATGTACGGTAAAAAGGTCACCTTTAAGGAACTTGGCAAATGGTTAATTCATAAATCCTAAGAAATTTCAATGGCACACATTTTAATAATCGACGACGAAAGACCAATTCGCTCAACTTTAAGAGAGATTTTAGAATACGAAAAATACAAGGTTTCTGATGCTGAAAATGGCGAAGAAGGGCTTAAGTTGATTGAGAAAGAAAAGTTTGACTTAGTACTTTGCGATATAAAAATGCCCAAAATGGACGGCATTGAAGTATTGGAAAAAGTAATGGAAAAACAATCAGACTTGCCTGTAGTAATGATTTCCGGACACGGAAATATTGAAACAGCAGTTGAGGCGATAAAAATGGGAGCTTTTGACTTTATTGCCAAGCCATTAGATCTAAATCGATTGTTAGTTACTGTGCGCAATGCACTAGACAAAAGCGACTTAGTAGAAGAAACAAAACAGCTTCGCAAAAAGGTTCACCAAAGCAAGCTCAATGATATTATTGGAGAGAGCGCTGCCATATTGGAAGTAAAAAAAATGATTGAAAAAGTGGCTCCTACTGACGCTAGAGTTTTAATCACCGGAAGCAATGGAACCGGAAAAGAGTTAGTTGCCAGAAACTTGCATCAAAATAGCGAACGAAAAAAAGGGCCTTTTATCGAAGTAAACTGCGCTGCTATTCCATCAGAGCTAATCGAAAGTGAACTTTTTGGCCATGAAAAAGGCGCATTCACTTCGGCGGTAAAGCAAAAGAAGGGAAAGTTTGAGCAAGCTCAAGGAGGAACTATTTTCTTAGATGAAATTGGCGATATGAGTGCTTCAGCTCAAGCCAAGGTTTTAAGAGCATTGCAGGAAAATAAAATTAGTCGTGTTGGTGGTGAAAAAGACATAAAAGTTGATGTACGAGTGCTTGCTGCCACCAATAAAGATTTAAAAGCAGAAATTGAAAAAGGAAACTTTAGAGAAGATTTGTATCACCGTCTAAGTGTTATACTCATTCACGTTCCTTCTTTGAATGAACGCAAAGAAGACATTCCTCTCTTAACAGAGTATTTTGTAGATAAAATCAGTCAGGAACAAGGCTTGGCAAAGAAAAAGTTTAACGAAGCTGCTTTAAAATCCATGCAAAATAACAATTGGAGTGGAAATATAAGAGAGCTAAGAAATGTGATTGAGCGCTTACTAATTCTAGGAAGTGAAGAAATTAGCAAAGAGGATGTTGAGCGTTTTGTTTTGCCGAAGTAATTAAAATTATGAACTAATTTTCTTTAAGGTAGCTCAGCAACTTTTCAGGACTTTGTCTATTATCCCAAAAAGAAATTATGAAGATTGTTTTATCACTTTTTTTTGTAAAAAATCGAATAGTGGCACATAGAAATTGAAAAAAACATCATCAACAACTGTTTGTTTGCCAATTTTAGTCTGCGTTTTTAATATTGACAAACTTTGCTTAATTACAAGGTTTAGTTTTTTAGAGTAACGTTTTATGGATCGAGTAGGCAAGGGGAATTTCACCCCAAGACTCTCACATTACAGTATCTCAACGAAAAAATCAAAAGAGGCTGTACCGACCACCCCGCATCTTTGGTTGGGGGGTGCTTAGCTATTGTGTTTAGTTTTCTTTTAGTATCAGTGTAGTGTCAAGAGTCAGTGACTCGTTCAGAATAATTTCTAAAGGTTGATAGCCATTCTTTCTAAATCGAATTTTAACTTCAGCTTTGTCTTTAATTTCATCAAATAAACCTAAACCAAAGTTTCCAACAGAGTCAGTATAATAATAGCCGTCAACGAACTCTCTGACTATACTATCATTTCGATACTCAGTTAATGTATCGCCGTACTGCCCTATCTTTTTTAACTTGCCATTTATGAAAATATCAATTAATGCACTATCAACCGGTTCTC